>Ga0099825_1009953_pt1 | contig 10593 bp, 6 predicted proteins | sample SiratroredBW_FD_76838 | JGI IMG/M metagenome (GOLD analysis project Ga0099825, IMG submission 76838) | Root nodule microbial communities of legume samples collected from California, USA - Siratro red BW | ecosystem: Host-associated > Plants > Roots > Nodule | place: USA: California | collected... | reverse complement strand
TAGACAATCTTTCCAAATTACCTAAGTAGATTTTTTGTCTAATTGTGTTCCCATCATTTACTGACTGGGCAGTAAATAATCTTTGTATTAGACTTACAAAATTGTAAATATTTGGTCCAGGTTCGATCAAATTATTTTTAATGATATCTGGATGGGTTTGCTTAAATGATTCCCAACAAGCTTTTGTTAGATCTCCTAAATAAGTTTCAGCTCTAGCTATCATTTCATTACTGTCATTAACCTGAGGTTCATGATGTAATTTATAGTTTCTAATTACAGCAGATGACCATTGCTCTATGTAATTTGTTAATAATTGGGGATCTATGCTTTCTATATTAGAATCATGTTTTGGCTAAATGTAAAATTAAAGAAAATAAAGACACGAAAAAAAATCATAATTGATTATCTATTTAACAATTTATTAGGTCTTAAATATATCATCTACATGTGAATATTTTACTACCTTTCATGTAATCTATTTATTTTCATTCTTTTTTACACTCTCAGTTTTTTTATCATCTAATACAAACAAAGTATTAAGCATTCTAACTATCTTTTTTTACAATCAGTATTATCCACATAACACAGACTTAAGGTAAAAATTATGGCAGTTGAAAATGATGAGTTTGATGTATAGGAAGGAGAGATTGAAGTGTTCAGTTGCCTTTGATATTTTTTTATGCTATCAAATTTGCAAAGCCTTTAAACTGTACAGAATATTTGTTAAGTCATAATATATAGAGTGTGGTTAACAAAATTAGTTTATAAGTTAACTATTACCTGGTAAAATTAGTTCATAAACTATTTTGTATTTACAAAATCAAATCTGTATTTTATATATAAGAATATATTCTTAAATAATTATAATTTACAGAATTTTTAAATAATTAATTATTTGCACAAATTTGTTTAGTAACTAAAATAAAAATCTCTCAGAGTTGGGAAATTGACAGTATATTTTGTAAAAAATAAAATAAAATAAAACATGTTCCTTTTGCTAGAATTCAAACTAAAAACAATCTATTCATAAACAAATTGTAGTCTGTTTAAATTGAGCTGGGTTTATGATGTATGTGGCATGACATGAACAGCAATGGGTTTTAATAATTTGAAAATTGGTCTTAGGTTAACACCCTTGGTTTAACTCAGTGCCGTTATCAACCCGTGAAACACAGGGAAACCTTCCTAACACTGGTGGGAGGCGCACCCAATTTCTTCAACACTAAGAAGGTCGCACAAGTCTTGTACTGTAAAAACAAACATTAAACGCGTCATCAACTCAATTACCTGGTTTGTTTCCAGTCCCAGTCGTTCTTGCCGTTTGTACTTGCTACATGCCAAACAATGTGTGACAATTTTTGTGACTCGTATTTGCTTTTTCTTTTACCCTAATTTTCTTTATGTCAAAGTTATCTTTGGAAGATGAATAAATAAGACATTTTGTGATTTTGTGCTAGAAACACACTACACACTATCATCATAACGCAACATAGTTACAGTTTGCCCATAATATTAAACAAAACAAAGATTTTTTTTTTTTCAGGTAGGTAAAGTTTTCATCTTTGTCTTTTATTTTAATAAGTTTTGTGTTCCAGTTTTCTTTTGTGTATTGTTTTGTGCTAATAGAACGCATAAGTTTTCAGTTGATGTTTTCTTCAACATTGATTTGAGTGTTAAACTTTCACTATACATCATATATGTTATTGGTTTCTCTCTTTTTTGGTTATCAGATAATTGTGTGTTTTGACTGATCTGAAAGACTTGAGACTTCCAAGATGTTGGCCTGTCATCCTGCAAAAAAGTTATCATTTAACCGATCAATTAGTTATGGCGATTTGGTTATTGTTTACGAAAAGCATGACAGCATGAAGGCTGTAACTGTGTGTGAGGGTTCAGTCCTGCAGAATCGTTTTGGTGTTTTCAAACATTCAGATTGGATAGGAAAACAGTTTGGGTCTAAAGTATTCAGTAGTAAGGGTGGTTTTGTGTACTTGTTAGCTCCCACACCTGAATTGTGGACTCTGGTATTAAGCCACAGGACTCAGATTCTTTATATTGCGGATATTTGTTTTGCTATCACGTACTTGGAGGTTGTTCCTGGTTGTGTGGTTCTTGAATCTGGAACTGGTAGCGGATCTTTGACTACTTCACTTGCAAGAGCAGTTGCTCCTTCAGGACACGTCAATACCTTTGATTTCCATGAACAAAGGGCTGAATCAGCTAGGTACGAAAGAAGGAAGAAACAGTGTGATTTTACATATAGAAATTGACATAGTATGATGTTTGGTGTTAGTATTTTTGTATGTTGCTTTTGCCTTCTTTTCTGGTTTTCTTCTATGGATCTATTTTCCACTATCATCCAAAATGGTGTGCTAACTTGTGATTAGATCATAGCAATTAAAACATTACTTACTTTGGCTGTCGATGAAATTTAAACTTGTTTTATTAGCTTTGCACTGTGGTTTTATCATTCTTATGAGATTGTGGGCAAGATATTCAATGATTAATACTCTGTAGTTCGTAATTGAAGATGCTGATATATCGGTATTCTGCTATGCTCTTAGACCATACAATGATTCCTGTCAGCATAATTTAGCTTTATAGAATGTCTACCTAGAAACCAATTTATAATTTTTCCCTGTAAATTACTCTTTGTTTTTATTCACAAGGTTATGTTGAATAATTCCTATGTCATGATATATTCACTTAATTTTGTCATCCTGGTAGGGCTGATTTTGAGAGAACAGGTCTAAGCAGCTTAGTCACCGTGAAGGTTAGGGACATTCAGGGTGAAGGATTCCCTGATGATTTTACAGGCATGGCTGACTCTGTATTTTTAGATCTACCTCAACCTTGGCTTACCATTCCTTCAGCTGCAAAAGTGTTAAGACATGATGGCACATTGTGCTCTTTCTCTCCTTGTATTGAACAAGTACAACGAACATGTGAAACACTCCGAACCCGCTTCACAGGTAGTTTTGCATTTTCTTCTGTGTTCCCCTCTATATTTTCCTAACTTCATTATCTTTTGTGCTTGCATTAGACTGATAGAATACCCATGTAAATGTTTTCCTATGTACAAAGATATAAGGACATTTGAGGTGCTGTTACGGACGTATGAAGTTCGGGAAGAGAAAATGCAAAGCTTAAGTGGGAATGGCAATGGTTCTAATGGTTCTCTTCCTAGCAAGAGAAGACAATGCTCTGATGGAAGCTATGTACTCAGCGGCAGTCCTTCTATTTCTTCTGTCATGGCTAGACCCTGTGGTGAAGCTCGAGGTCACACAGGCTTTTTGACATTTGCAAGAGTTAAATGAGTCTCATGAAGAGTGCTGTCATGTCTCACAATTTTGTATTCTTATCATCCATACCTCCTTGCTACAAGTAAGGCCTACCTCTTTGCAGATTAGCAATCATTGATGATTATCTTGTGCTTCTTCATATTCTTTACAAATATTTAGATGGATCAAGTTTCTTAACATATTTACATTGCTCCAACAAAGTGGCAATGGCAAGACGCATTTGTCATTATTGATTGATTTGCTCTCTCCTCTTGTGAGAATTTCATGTTTGGACACTGTCCTTATGTAGTTCTATACATTATGCTGAACTGAACACTTTACCTTCACTTTTAAGATAACACTTGCTTATTAGAGTTCTGAGTTTGCAGAATTAGGACTAGCGGCCAGAATAATGTTGTGATGTTTTATAGTTACAATGCATTGTATATCTAATTTGGATAGATTCTCCTTTTCAGTGAAAAAAATAAAGAAGAGGATGAAAATTAAAATAACATTTTAGAGTAATTTAGTTTGCACGATTTTAAAACTATAAATAATTTATCTTCTCGTTAGATTTATTTTAATATTGGAAGGGGGACAGAAGTAAGAAGATTTTTAATTTCCTCTAAATTTGTAATTTAACAAAGTAAAATAAAAATCTTTTCCAATATCCCATTTCCCCTAAACTAGACACAACGGAGATGAATTTATGATATTTGCTAAACTGTCTTACAAGTTGGGGGAGAGAAATGGGGGAGAAAGGGTAAATTTAGATAGTGAGATGATACCCCAGTCTCTCTTCAATTCTACATGTGGAATTCACAACTTTTATTTCTTTTTTCCCATTTTCTCTCCACTAAACAAAATATTCCCCTTGTATACTAGGAACTACAATTGATAATTCCTTTATTGAATCTATATGTTTTACCTGATCTTATTTTAAAACATCCGTAAATAACAAATATCCAAACAGGCAGTTCACATACAAGTTTTTTTTTTTTTTTTTTTGAAAGAAATGACCAAATAGTAATTGTCACTTGATATCATAAATTTATGTGTGAAGATTCTCAATCTGAGTGAAAAATGGTAGGGCTTGTTATATTTATGAATTGTAGCAAACACTCATGTGACATAAACCTCCTCATAAGAGTGTTTGAAGGTATATAATGACAAAAATTGGACAATTTACGAAATTTGTGTAATTCACAGCAAATAATGATGTAATACGAAGGAGTGGAGCATTGAAGAATTTTTTTAAAATAAAAAAATACTGAAGTTGGAACTTATAATCTGATTTCACTGAATATATATTTTTTATTTTTACATATTTATTTTATTTTAATATTTTTTATTTTAATTATTCATTTATGTAATATAAACATGTATTAATAAAATATAAATTAATATATACATTATTTTAATTAATTAATTATAATATAAAAAATATGTTAATAATATAATTATTAAAAAATTACAATAATATTTAAAATCTAATTAGTTATATAAAGTTGAATAATAATGAAATATTTACAAAGATGATCAATTATATTTTCCTAATATAATTGATTATATACTACATAATCAACTATTATATTCTACTTAAGGATTAAGGAAACGTTCAAAAGCAAATTTCGTTTTATTTTTTGTAATTTAAGCTTTGTTTTTCACAAAAGAATAAGACATCTATAGAAACAGACACGCACGCTATACAAACTGGTGTGTTCATCGCAATGCATTTGGCAGTAACTCCGGTATAACGAAAAAGCAACAAAACGGCTGCATACAATGGAAATGCGTAATCAGAAAACCTTAAAAAAATCAGTAATTCACGTTGCGTCGTTGTATCTGACTATAGGTTAGTGCAACTACTTTTTACAGACAACTTAAGAATGTAGTACCCAATGGTGCTGAATTCATCAGCTAAAAGAGCAGTATTGTAATGCAGTGATCATTATACAAATAGGTACCCTTATGCTAAGGTGATAGCCCATCATCATTTATCTTATGTACTGCGAGTAGGCATGACAAATAGATGGAACCTGCAATTAAACAAGATGGCCCACGAAGGACAAGGCCTATCTAACCACCCCATTCACTCAACTCCCATAGCTGTACCCAGCACATACTTAAGACCACTGCATGAACAGTCAAACCATTTATGTAGGAGCATCCAGAGAATTACAAGCATTTAAGAATGATTTAGATACAGATTCCCCCAATCCAGTGATAATTTTTCTATCAGTCAACCGAAATTACTATAGGGGTGATTTTCTATTACATTTAGAAGCCGCTACTGATTTTACAATGCATACATTCACCTGACCCATACCAGAGACGGGTCACATCTATTCTGATCTTTGACAGTGAGACTATGGTTTCTCAATATACAAGAGACATTAATGCAGACACCAATTTAAATTTTGTAGGGCCGCGCCTTGATGTCGAACAACTTCAGAGGGCAAAAACCTGAACTTACTCTATCTTCAACCCCCAAAAAAATTTCTTTCCCCTTTTCTAGCCAACTTTGTGATGCAAACCACGGCCCAAAAAACACCAGAGGGAATTTGGCTCTTTAAATTAAAGAAAAGATCAGACCTTTCCGCTGCCGCTTCAAAAGAATCTAAGCTATCAACCCTTGCAAGAACTTGAACTAAGCAACACTTCCGTGATCAGACCCATCGTCATAGTAATATGGGGACAACTTTCCGTCTTTCTTGGTTGGTTTCATTTGGTTCTCTGTACCCACCTCTTGTAACATCTTCACCACTCTCCTCATTGCAGGCCGGTTGATTGGAAGAGGACTAGTGCACATGAGGCCAATGTTGAGGACCTTGCAAATTTCTTGTTTGAAACAAGAATCAAGCCTCGAGTCAATCACATGGTCCACGCCTTTCTGATCCAAGGTGGTGCAAGCCCACATAACCAAGTCCTTTTCCCCAAATTCAGGGTCAATGGGCTTCCTTCCAGTAACCAACTCAAGTATGACAACACCAAAACTATATATGTCACTCTTCTCATTCACTCTGAGTGTGTATGCATATTCTGCAGAAGGAAAGAATCATTTCAGTTTGGCTCCATGGAGACGAGGAAACTGATCATAATTGCAAAAAATAAAATACTGAAATGCCAACTTGCCAAACAATAGAAACCATTTCATACAAAGCATAATTTATCGATTAACATTCCTATAATTCATTCACATTGTTTCTATGGGCACAATTCTTCTCCGTATACTTATATTTAGATGTAAAGGTTTCTCAAATTAATCTATGATCAAGCAGTGACTAGTGCGTGTTAAGCACAACTAGACCGTACTAAATTGTATCACATGAGTATCAAAATATGATTGAATGTGGAGAAAAACTGTAAATAAAAGAGAAAATTTCTGCTAACCTGGTGCAATGTACCCACAAGACCCAGCTATGACAGACATGGATTTAGTTCCTTTCCCGGTGGCATCAACTACCTTAGCCACTCCAAAATCTGCCACCCTTGCACCGAAGTCCCCATCCAACAAGATGTTATTAGACTTCACATCTCTATGAACAATTGAAGGAACACAGTCGTGATGCAAATAAGAGAGGCCTTCTGCAGCATCAACAGCTATCTTATACCTAGTTGGCCAATCCAACAACCCTCCTTTACTGCTATGCAACAAATCACCCAGGCTACCATTCGGCATATACTCATAAACCAATAGCTTGCTATCCCTAGTAGTGCAGCAACACCACAGTTTGACAATGTTCTTGTGCCTAATTTTCCCCAAAGTTTCAACCTCTGCGTCAAAAGCATTGTCTTGGTAAAACTGACCCCTCTCCACATCTCCACTGTCTATTTCCTTCTTGACCCCACCCCATATCTTTTTAACAGCAACCACTTCGCCGCTGGTCAACACAACCTTGTAAACCTTCCCGGAAGACCCACTTCCTATCACATTATCTTCATCGAGGCAGTTCAAGATCTCATCTTCGCTGAAACCCAGTTTATGAAACGACATCAAAGTCCACTTTGATTTTTCAACAGATCTCTCAGCATTCTTGAAATTCCTATACCTTAAGAAAAACCAGACCACACCGATGACAAACACCAAACTGGCAACTATAAAAATAGCTCGCAGAATCCACACAAAACCCCTCCCCTTATCCCCATCTTTGCCATCACACAAACCTTTGAAATCCCCGCACAAGCCAGGATTACCAATAAAACTAGCCCGGTACATATCCTTGGACAGCAGTGGGGGAAGCTTTCCAGAAAGCCTATTATAAGACAAATTGAGCTGATTGAGCTTCAAATTCTGCAACCCCATAGGAACATTCCCAGAAAATTGATTGTTGGAAAGATCAAGAAAATTCAACACAGCCAAACTGCTAATTCCATCAGGAATCTTCCCACCAATCTCATTATTAGCCAAATTCAAGTCATTGAGTTTCTTCCACGATTGAATCCCCTTGGGGAGCTCCCCGGATAACATATTGTTGTGGAGATCAAGAGTCCCAAGCTGCCCAAGATTCACAACACTCCCAGGCAACGACCCACTGAACCTGTTATCACCACCAGAAAACTCTTGAAGATTCTCCAACCACCCAATCTCGTCGGGGATCACACCGGAGAAATTGTTCTTCGTCAGAATCAACGACGACAAATTCCCCGCCCCACCAATGGTCCTCGCAATCGAGCCGCTAAACAAGTTATCCGTCAGTTCAAGCAAATACACATGTGGAAGACCCCACATACCCGGCGGAACCTCACCGGTCAATCGGTTCGTACCCAACCTCACACGCGTCAAGCTCCGACACGAGCCCAAACTGGCCGGTATCTCCCCGGAGAACTCATTCTCGAGCATCAACATCTCCTCCAACTCGCCGTGCTCGCAGAGACTCGCCGGAATCCCACCGGAGAAACGGTTGGTGGAAACGTCAAGCCACTTCAAAGGAGCAGACTTCCCTAAACTGTCGGGCAATTTCCCGGTGAGTTTGTTCCCGAACAACTTCAGCTCATAGAGGTTGGGCGAGTCAGCAATACTCGGCGGCAACTCCCCGGTGAAACCGTTCTCATAAAGGTTGAGACTCTCGAGAGGCAGACGACATAACTCATCAGGAATGCTCCCACTCAAACGGTTCATGGAAACATCAAAGAACCTCAACGAAGTGAGGTTGGAGATTCCTTTAGGCAACTCACCGGAGAGCGAGTTGTTGTACAACTCAATCTGCTTGAGAGTGGTGATGCGAGTGAGCGAACTAGGGATGGGTCCATAGAGGTTGTTGTAGGTCAAATCCAAGACGCGAAGGCTTTTGAGGTTCCCGAGGGAGTCGGGCATGGGGCCCACGAGATTGCAGCCGCTGAGCCAGAGCGTCTCGAGGTTGGTGAGGTTGCCGATGGAGGGAGGAATGGGCGAAGGGTGGAAGGGGTTGTAGGAGAGGTTGAGCGTTTTGAGGGAGGTAATGTTGAAGACAGAAGGCGGAACGACGTCGTCGAGGAGGTTGAATACGAGGGAGAGGGTTTGGAGGTTCTGGAAGGTTCCGAAGGAAGGGGGAACAGGGCCGGAGAAGTTGTTGCCGGTGAGGTCGAGGTAGCGGAGGCTGGGGAGGAGGGGGAGGGTGTGGGGGAGGGTACCGGTGAGGAGGTTCTGGGAGAGGTCGAGGTGGAGGAGAGAGGTGCAGAGGGATATTTGGAGAGGGAGGGTTTGGTTGATGGAGTTGTTGAAGAGGATGATGGAGGTGAGGTTGGGGAGGCGGCAGAGGAAGGTGGCGGAGAATGGGCCTGCGACGTTGAAGTTGGAGAGATCAAGCGAAGTGACGGCGCTGCTATTTGGGCCGCAAGTGACGCCGGCCCAATTGCATGGGGTGGTGTCGCGGTTGTTCCAGGAGGCCAGTGATGAGTCAGGGTCGTCGAGGGATTGCTTCCACTGGTACAGATACAAACCGTCTTGGTTGAGAGAAGAGATGAAGAAGGGTAGGTGGAGGAGAAGCACGGTGAAGAGGAAGAGAGGAAGCAGGGACATTTTGCTGTTCTGTTTTCAGTTCACCCACACTTACAATGCTGTTCCTCGTTGCACTGCTACTACTGCAACTTCCAACTCGTTAGTTGTTACTCTTTCATTTCATTTCCTTCAGCTGCCAGGGGACCATTTTGCCTCTCTATCTATAAGCCCACCTTCAACAATTATTTCTTTCCAAGAGGGACTATGCCAAATCAGCATTTAGTTTGGTTGGAGAAATAAAAACTAATTATCTCTATATTGGGAAGGTGTTTTCTGAAGCCTACGCCCCGCGGATTACTAGATTTGATCCTCAGGATAAATCTTGCAGTACTAATTTAATTATGATATACTAGGCAGTCCTCAAATGTACTCAAAATACTATATATATATTACCCTCTAAGGTCAAGGTTGCCATTCCCAATATGTGATTTTTCAGATCTACCAAGCTCGTTAGTACATCATAATGATGTCAACTAATTAATTGACATTTTTTAAGAAATCTGATTGAGTTAGTAGTTAGAGGTAGATGTACCATGTGCAAGTTCATTTGTGGGAAGATGTTATCTTTTAAGTAACAAAATGATGTTTTAAGTAATCTATATTGATCATTAGTGTCTGGTCAGAGAAAACAAAAGTAACACAAGAAGTATTATGCTATATATATGAAGAGAAGGATTGTATTTCTCATAATGTAGCTCGCACCAAAGAAACAGAAAATAATGACGCGTGACTATTAGGCTACAAGGAGAGAGGAAAAGATGGTAGTAACAAACAACAACAACCGTTTACTTTCATAAAGTGGAGTGAAATGGTAACTGTTGTGACTCAATAAAGGAAAAGGCAAATGGTAGTGGAACACTGGAGTGTTTGTGCAATGAACATGAATTTGGAGTCCGAACCGGTGGGAAAAAGATGCATTACCCGTGCCAGTTACAACAAACATACCATCATGGTCTGTAGACCAAGAATTGCGTAAGCAAAACAAACAACAGTGTAGATTCTTCTATGCTATTGCATATTAATTATGAAGGTGGTTATACAAAACAAAAATTTGAGTAATGTAGTAGTCACATCAAAAACTAATCTCAAGTTGTCTAATGGTTTCAAAAAGCTCCATTTTTGCTGTGACTCTAGTTCGTGGTATTTATCAAAGAAATTAATTTTTTTGCATTGAGTCTCTTTCTTTTCATTAATACGTGGAGAGTAATTATGTTTTGACACTAAATAAAAAAAAAAAAAAAAAAAAAAAACAATTAAAAAAAATTTTTCATATTTTATATTTAAATTTTTTTTTTTTATATTTTATTTTTAAAAAAAACATAATTTTTTTTT
>Ga0099825_1009951_pt1 | contig 10595 bp, 7 predicted proteins | sample SiratroredBW_FD_76838 | JGI IMG/M metagenome (GOLD analysis project Ga0099825, IMG submission 76838) | Root nodule microbial communities of legume samples collected from California, USA - Siratro red BW | ecosystem: Host-associated > Plants > Roots > Nodule | place: USA: California | collected... | reverse complement strand
ATTACTCTCTTTTATATATATATATAAAAAATTATTTTTATATTTTTTTTTATTTGCAGAAAAGTATATATATATATATATATATATATATATATATATATATATATATATATATCACAACATAGAAACCAAATTATATTTATATATTTTATAATAATTTTCTTAGCTTTTATTGATAAACATTGAAAAATCTTTTGAATATCTCTTGAGATTCCATATAAAACTAGGTAAATCAATTTTAAAGTGGAAACTTGATTATTTAATAATATCACTTTTATCGTAAGAGAATAGTGTTTTTTTGTGACAAGTAAAATTTTTTTTATATCATAAAGCTTTATAGTTCTTATTATAAGTTAAAATTATCATCTTGACTTCATTCAATCTTGAGATAAACCTATCATTTATCAATACTTTTAAAACTCACATAAAAAAATATTTAAAAAAAAAAATAAGAGACACTCTCCAAGATACAATAGTTGACTTGGAACAACATAAAATATAAAAAAATTCTTTGATTTTATATCAACAAGGTATACTACAACTTATACTATAATTGAAACATGATAAAAGAGAATTATGTGATTTTTTTTTTCTTAGTTTGATTTTTGTCCTTAAGGTGACTTTTGTTGGACAAAGTTTTAATGAGACACATTTTTAATAAAATATATTTTTTAATTATAAAATCTTGCTAAGTTGTTTAAAAATTAATGAGTGTCTCAATAATTAGAAGTAATTTGAAAATAAACAATCATCGTATCAAATTAAAGTAATTTCAAAAATAAATGATTATTGTATTAATCTAAAATTGTTTGAAAATAGACTATTATCTCAAAATACTTCAACTCAATAAATAAAATAAAATAAAATCAAAATGATCTAATGAATACTTAAAAAAAAGATTTTAAAACCATAGTAAATAATTTAAAAACATTTTGTTTCTAAACATATTACATTCAAGAGTAACTTGACATAAAACAACAAAATAACATAAAATCTTGAAAAAATAAAAAACTTCTAATTAATACATATTGAGAATGACACTATTATACTAATTATCAAAGTTTGAGAATCTCCCTGTTAGCCATATATATATATATATAAGAGATATAAATATATATTTAAAATTGTTAAAGTATATATATATATATTCATTAATTTCTCTTTAAAAATCTTTTACTCATTCTTAAAAATTAAGAATTTTAATCATATCATCTTTACTAATTAAAAAATAAAATTCAATAATAACAATTTTAATTTAAGTATTATAACAAGTGACATACAAACAAAGTTATAAACAATTCAAATTTTGACTAATGTAGAAATAACTATGATATTAATTTAAAATAAAACTAGAACTGATGCGAAAAGTTTTTCTAGGACACAATTTTCTTGTCCACTCTTCTCTTTTCTTCATGCTTTAACACTTACTTTTACTCCATATATTAATTTTCAACTTGCTAAAAAATTACTATTATTCAGCCTTAACATCAAGGAAATTTAAGGTATTACCTTTTCTTGATGAGAAAAAAAAAAGTATCCAAGGGCTGAAAAAAAATGGTGCAAAATATAAACATTTAACTTCAAACATTTAACTTTTACCACTTAATAGTCATGATCACTATGTACAACTTGCAACACTGAAATAAATAATTCCACAGTACAAAAGTTGTTTATAATCAGTAATCAACATTAATAACCAATTATCAATGTATCATTGTCGAACATGTTTACTGATGAACGTGTTTATCAATTAAAATGTGTGACCCCCACATTTTGTTTCTTGTCTCCTACTTCCTTTTTATCAGCTACACCTTTTCTTATTTTCTAGGTACACCTCTTATCTATTTCACTAATCACAAATTACTTATCTGTCGATCAAACCCGTATATGAAGGTTAGCACAAAATCTATCCGCCAGTTATCAAACAAAGAGCTTTTGAGACATTTTTTAGAAAGGAAATAATTAGCAAAACCGGATACAGATGAGCGATTTAGGTCACATCACAGAAAAAAACTCTATCTGATGGAGTTCAATGTAGCATTAAGTGGTGCAATGCAATACAAAAATATAATTTATAGGATTAAACACTAAAATATCTTTCCATCAAAACTCAATAAAAAGCAGAACTCTAATCAAACAGACCCAATCCCATATCATCATCAGACTCTTCCTCCACCTTCTCTTCCTTCTTCTCAGCAGCAGGGGCAGCGTCGCCAGCTGGGGCAGCACCTCCGGCAGGAGCAGCTGCAACGGCACCACCTCCAACGAATACTGCACCACCCACTATCACCTGAACAAAACAATGAATAAAAATAACCTCATCAGTGACCCGCCACAAAATGCTATGCTTGAGTCCAAAAGATAAACCAGCAAAGCAGAAAAACCATCATCATCAGCAAACTATGTATTCTTCAACCAACTGGGGTGGATGTGCATAAGTGATTTCGATACTATTGTTTAATTTGAATACGATTTAATTGTATAAAATTTCTCATAGTTTCTCCAATTTTTTAATTTTAACTTATGGAACCTGGAAAATCAATTTTGTTTTATTTTCTTCATATTTTCCCTCTTAAAAGCAATTTTAATACAAAAGCTCGTCCAAACATAGTCTTAGAATTTTACTATGACAAGCTGCGTAATTTTTTATCATAGATCTACTGATCATTTATCTAAACTCCAATTCCAATTGAATAATTGCATCTATGTTCTATCATTGACAAGTACAAATTGGAAATGAACCGCGATGAAGCTTCACAGGCGGTAGCACTAAACAGTAAAACTCATAATTCTCCTGAAGTCAGATTCTCACAATAATCCGAATGAAATCCCAAAAAAAATGCAATAAGAGAACAAATACAGCAAACGATTAATTTCTCAGCAAATCTCAAACAAATGAAATGAACCAGCATTCCTCAGACAAAAAAAAAATAGCATAACAAAAACCCAACCATCATTTCGAAGCACACTACACTGACACACATATATTCCAATAAAATACGGAATCAAACAAATCCAAATAAAATAAGTAAATAAACTACAAAATAGAGCAAAGAAATTTTAAAAGGAAAAGATAAAAGCAGAGCAAATATAAACCGTAAATTTTCGCCAAATATGTGAAAGATGTACCTGGAATATGGCAGAGGAAGGAGACACAGGAGAGTAAGAGGACTGAACGCCGCCGGAGGAGTCAACGGCGAGAGCTGCTTGAACGAGCTTCCGTTGAAGATCGTAGGAGGAGTCGGCGGAGGACTCGATGTCGCCGGAATGTTGTTTGGCTGTCCATTCGCTGCCGGATTTGCGTACGATAAATGTGAAGACTCCCATGGCTACTCTGAGCGAAACCCTAATTCGAAATTGAAGACTCGCTGAGAGCAAAGTTGCAGTGACGGCACTTCGGGTTGGAGGAATCGTTTATGTAGCAGTGAGGTTTTGGAACCCTAATGCTGAGCACGTGAAAAGCCCATTTAGCCCATTCCAATATTTTCTTATAATATTATTTGTAAATCTCCTGCTTAAAAGCAATTTTAATTCTTTAAATTTACTCACATATCCACACCTTTTATTTGATAATTGATGAAGTAGAAAATCATTTTAACACATTAAAATTTTCAAATAATAAAATTAGAGAGAGGGCTGATTTTCCACCTTCAACACAAATTCACCCATACTTGAAAAAGATTCACAGAAAAAAAATGCTCTTTTGCTTTTATTAATATGTGGGTGATTAAGAAATAGAAAGAAGGATTATACATAGAACTTCAAATCAAGGACAGATATACCCAACAACTAGTTGTTCCAGTAAAAATGCAATTACTACCAGAGACTTTGGGTTTTTGGGGTGACTTAACACTACTCACTAACTATTTAACTATTTAACAGGGTGCAATAATTTATTTGGAGAATAATGATTAATAATAAAGTGTTGCTTTCCTTTTTTTTTTTTTTAATATATAGATCCGCATAAAAGCAAGATATATACGTTGAGCACTCAAATGGACGCACAAGTAATGTTTGAGCATGAGTCAAAAACTAATAATGTAACGTAGGTTTGGAGTTTGGGGAGATTAAGGGCATGTCCTATATAAATTAAAAAAAAAAAAAAGTGAAAGATAGGTTATGCGTTCTTGTATTATTTTTAAACTACTTACATTTAATTTTATTTTAATAAAAAATTAAACAAATTATATATATGTAATTTACATTTGATTGCGAAGTATAGTAATATTTAGTATCAAAATTTAATTATTGTAATATGATTTTTACTGACAAAATTAAAAAAAAAATCCTATACAAATATTTTTATTTTAAAACATATTAATTACTTAACATTTAAATAGGTACTCATCTCTAAATATTAGATGTTGAATATAAATCTTTGAGTATTTTACAGTAATGTTTTATCAATTCAAATATATTTATTTAACCTATTAGAAAACGAGTAATGCGATATATAAATAACAACAATACATTTTTGTAAGCTTGATAAACCTCTTATTCATATTATATTTAACTTTGGTAGGAATTAGTCATCATAACTGTCAAGGATTTATACAATTTTTAGAAATACATCACTTGGCATATAAAACCCTTTGATAAGGCAAAATTCTCATTAAACACTCAATTATCACTTTACTCAACATTTTGATGTATTATCTTTATTATTTGTTATTATTATTAATGTTGTTGACTTCACTTTCATGATCAAGTATTTACTTAATGACTTTTGTATTAGTATTATCTTCAAGTTCTTTGTATGATTTGATACAACATTGTGACTGATCCATGTTTTATAATCATTATACATGTAATTGAGATATTATAAAGTCTAAAAGAAGACGTGAAAATAAAATAATATATTACATAATTATATAGCTTTGTAATAACTAGTTTCACAATTAAATTATCTTACAACTAAAAAATAAAATAAAAATATTGTTTAAAAATTTATTAATTGATAATATGTAAAAATATTTCAATTTAACAAAAATATTAATCACATAACATTCAATGAAATACATAATAACTAAATGTCAAATGTTAGAAATATTATTCAAGAGAATTTTATATTCTAAATGCATTTCTTACAACTTATTTAACTCAATAAGTTGAAAGTTTACATTATTGTCCTTCATTACACTTATTATGTTAAAGAGATGAACATGGGTCATGGTTTATGTACTTGTACTTGTTTTTTCTTTATTTTTCATTTACCTTCCTTTTTGTCTTCTGGAATGAGATAATGATGATAGTGTGATATCTCCATCAACTTCAATGGTGAGTTAGGAGACAACGGTGTGAGCTAGTTGAGTTAGAAGACGATGAGTATGTATTTTGGGAAGAAATGTTATTTTTTTTTTTAGAATTGTCTACAAATGTCAAGAGTTAGTTTGGTTAAACTCTCAACAACAACCAAACATATTTAATTAAATTTCCCCCTTTTAATTCTTATATGAACATTCAACCTGTGAATGATATAACACCCTTCTTTGTGTAATCATTTTTTCTTTTGACTGATTGTTTATAACATGTTTTAAACTTCTAATTTCTCTATGTGAACATGTGATGTCTGTCCTTTTGTATGCTTATTTGATCCTCACTTAATATAGAAGTAATAACCAATAAACTCTAATAATTAGGTCTTCAACACATTCAACCACAGTCAAAATTGATATTATGTCCTTGATATTGAGAATGGTATACCTTTATTTTGAGATAAATTTTCATCACACTCTCATCAAGTTGGATACTTTTAAGTTTGGTTGATGATTCAATTTTTATTTACTTTTAAGTTTGGTTGATGATTCAGTTTTCATTCAAATAGATAAAGGAGGCCTTGCATTGGATGAACGAGATATAATACTCACATTTAACATGAATAAAGGTGGTAGAAATATATGTATAAGATAATTTTAAATAGATAAGGTAGTTTTGGATTATAGTTATATATTTATATTTTTAAATTTTCATTTGAAAGAGGTGATTGATTTTGTAATAAAACACAATAATACTTATAATTAAGTTAATTGATATCCATGACACGCTAAAAAATAAAAAATAAAATAATAGAAAAGGTATAATTATGTTTTACGACAAACACCCTCTTATATTATGTGAATATAAAGTCAACCATACAAATTTGCTCACAAGTCTCAATTTTCTCATAATACTACATTTGCGAGGTTGCAACTAGAACCCAATAATGTTTTATTTAATCTCTTCAACAACACACTTTCAATCAAAGGTTCCAAGACACATTTATTTATTTTTATCTAAGTTACAACCTTTCAAATCTTCCAAATTATTTTTTTCTTATCTTTCACCCTCCCAATCCAATCTCTACTGCCTGTTTAGCTGAGATACCACTAAGTATATTGATAATACCTACAATAAACACATAAATCCTAAAAATCCAGATTAAGACAATATCTGAACTTGCATGACCCCATTCGAAACTTATAAATAGGAAGACTATCTAATTAATTACAACGCATATGCATGTATTTAGAAAAAATAGAAAATTAAAATTAACAATTAATTACAATGCATGTATTTAGAAATTTAAAATTAACAAAATCATAGAAGTAGTTTCAATTTAAAACAAATCTCTTTCTAAAATCATGACATTGGGAGGAATAGTCTCTCCCAATACCATGATTAAAATAAGAAGTAAGAAATAAATATTTAAAAATAAAAATATAAATTAGCACAAAAAAAAATTTCAAGCATTTGATAATTTAAAATTTAATTATACAACCTCACGTTCTTATAGTGTAAAGTTACTTTCATTCACGTATTCTTTATTTGTAATTAATTTAATATGTACACTTTGCAAAATAAAAATTAAAAGTAAACAAAATAAATAAAAAGGAAAAAAAATCTCAGAAAAAGAAGACACGTGTTTCATTAACTAAAGTTGAAAGTTGTTACAAAGAGAAATTATGCTTCAAGAGAAAGAATCAAAATGTGTCGTTGCAGAGTTTGTCAAGCACAAATTTTCACCTAACCCCAACCAGAGAAACCATAATTAAGGAGTGGGGAAAATACTGAACAATGAGACGCTATTTTCTTTTTCTGTTTTTAATTGGAAGAAAGACTAGTTGCAATTTAGAACAAATAATGCACATCCATGAATTTCCACGTTCATTGATATCGTCCCCTGTGTTGTGATTACGTCCTTTCCACTCCACACTTCCGTTCCCTTGCATGAATTGATGCTTCTATCAGGAAAAACCTTCCCCAGATATGATGTCTTTGCATATATCTCCGTCTTCTCATCGCTTAGATTGAAGAAAGCAAGATAGATTTCCCCTGAATAGAGATAAAACATTCAGAGTTGTAAAACAGTTTATATTATGATTTGACTTAGAGAGTGAAGTGGGTGAAATTGATCCTATAATATACTATTTGTTATTCAACTTCTTAAATGGTACTCATGATAAATTAATAAGCATTTCTTTTTCAATTTTGATGCTATGCAGTTGCAGAAAAGAAGAAAATTCTTGACATCCTCCAGAGTGTTTGCTAGAAAGTAGAGACCTTTTCTTCCTGTTGCAATCCAAGAGCGAACTCCACCAGCATTAACCTCAGCTGCAAATGACCAATTTGCTTTAGGGAAAGGAAGAAAGAAAAGAAATGAAATTAGTTGTAAAAAGTGGTCAGTGTCTACAAAATTTCACCTTCAACAAATTTTACTGTTGCACAAAGACCGGAGTAACTATTTTCCAATGTCCCATTGGAGTGCAGTTCCCAGATCTGCAGAAGACCCGATGCATCAGTTTTCATTGGAATCAATAACATACAAATTGGCTAAGGCATATGATACTCAAATGGGGTAAAAATAATAATATGCACGTAACGAAGTTGATCCCCAGAATAATTTTCTATATCTACTAGACATGTTGCAACAGTCACATCACATGAAATATGGAATGTGACATACCTGATTTGAATCCCATCTGCATGGAGAAAATGTTCCTCTCTTGAACTCTTTAGAAGTAACCTTTCGTTTTGGAGAAGCGTCTAAGCAAAATTTCATTCTGTCAGTAGCAACCAGTTGATGTTTCCCTCGATAGTCCTGTTGAAACACACTCTCACCATCTCTGTACCGATGCCAATGTAACAATTTCTATTGTTAACAGCAACACAAATGGTTAAATGGAAGTTGGATAAATGGAAAAGAGAAAGATAAAGCATGATTACAATCTGAGTTGAAGTTCTCTCTTGTTTACGCAGAATGGAGCTTGGTGCTGGTTTTCTACACCCTTTTTCCAGCAGATTGTTTCAAGATATTCGTTATGACTTTCAATAGACCAACCACTCGCCTTTGATTCGCTACAGCCAGTCAAACCTAATGAATGTGTATATGATGATGCCTTTGTTCCTTGCTTCGGTCTATGTTTTTTCCCTCCAGGGTGCTTCAAGTTATTTGAGCTTGTGATATAAGGAAACTGTCATTGCAGTAAAGTCAAATGATTCATGATAAGTTGTATGCCTGACGTGCCTATTTTCCTAAAAGAAAATAGATGGCTCACATGCCTCCTTATTATTTGAGCTGAAGAAATTAATCTCTAGAAGGGTAGGATTTGTTATAAGTTCGTATGTGGAAGGATCGATCTTCCGCACATCCCCACCATACATAAGGGGAGACTTCGCCAAAGACCACAAAGTCATCTGTCAAATAAGCATAGGCTCACTCAGTCTATCACAACGCATGTATAAAATAGATACACGAATATAAAGGAAAGCGACTCAGATATGCTTTTTTATCAATACCTGTGTCCTTTTTTCTTCAAGAGTGAGTCTACTAAACCTGTGTGGACCTTCATTTGAACCTACAGATAAAATAAGGCGAAAAGAAATAATTCCATAATCCATATTCCTACAAGTCAAGCTCCTAACAATTATCTAGGATACACTAGTGTCAACATCTTTTAATTTTTCTATAGAAAAAGAACTAGCACATAGACAATATCCTCGTGGTATAGTAGAATAAGTATATCTGCAGAGAATGCTCCACACTGCCCGGAGATTGTAGTTCACACCAATGAAGAATAGATAAATGCAGTAAATGGATCTATAAATATATACTAGAAAGTAATAACCAAAGTATGCTGATCATGACATTCATAATGGGCAAATAAAAATAGCATCTCAGTCTCATTACCTTGATCAGTTAGCCATCCAAATGGTAGCATGTCCAAATCAGGCCAGGAATTTCCCTTTAAACCTTTTCCTCCTATCATATTAGCTGTAGAAAAATCCCTGGTTCACAATTAAATGAACTAAGTTATGTAATATGGCGATGGAACAACACATAGCTTGATTGCAACATACAGTGAGGACTGATAAAAATATCTAAAAACAGAAATATAAACAACTTAATCACCTTGTTACGTCAAAATGAGCCCTGACATCCGCCCAATAATCCCAGTCGTCTCCTGTTATTCTATACATGTTGACTAGTCCACTGACATCCTTGGCCATCGCTGGTGTCACACTGGTTCCAGGAGACAGAGAATACACAATAGGGCGATTAAGCTTACTGAGAACCTGGCATGACGTATCACAGATAAGTTTGCTAAAAGATCGTTGGCAAAATATTATCAACATCTGTTCATATGAGAATGAGAGAGGTAGGGAATAGGGTAAGAGGGAGAGGAAACTGCAGAATACCTCTGACACATAGCTTATTTCATTTAGTTCCAAGTCGTCGCCAAACACACAGTCATGTTTCACTGCAAGAACAGCAGAAAATCTATCAGCATCGGTGCCAAAACAAAGGCTTACATATACATACATACATACATATACATTATCACGGATCATAGTGAAAACGAAAAACTACAGTTAAGAGCCCACTATGTACTTTCTGTTGCATTTTTTTCCCCACATGTATCCTGAATTAGGTCATGAGGGAATATGGATGCTTTAAAGGTTTACAAGTGTGGCCCAAGGAAGTAGACTGTGTTGACATTATCTTTAGTACAAATTCAAGCTCCTTGATATGATAAATTACTTGAAGTCTATTGGACTACAAAAAATACCAATTCTGTCATCTAACATGGAAGAACATCACGACTGTTTCACTAACGAAACCAAGGTGTAGATAGTGCAAAACATTATTAAAATTCATCATGATTGTTGCGTGAAATGAAGCAAGTCATGATAGTTCATAATAAGCAGATTACAAATTAGTAGTCCTAGTACCTAGATCAACACCCCATGCAGCATACTGCTCATACAGAGATTTCAAAAAAGCTCTCCCAGCTCCTAACTTTGTATTTACACTCATGAAACCGTGAGGCATCCATGCACAAGCCTTTTCTGGGATTGCTATGTCTTTTGCATGCCACACTCGACCAGATTCTTGATATGCACCACCCTAGGAAATTGCAAAAGGAGGAATGAGAGGTCAACAAGAACTTTCAATTAAGTAAAATAAGTATTCCCATATTTTGCTGGTCGTTGTATATATATATATATATATATATATATATATATATATATATATATATATATATATATATATATATATTTTTTTTTTTTTTTTTATATTTATATTTTTTTTTATTTTTTTTTTTTATTTTTTTATT
>Ga0099825_1009948_pt1 | contig 10597 bp, 7 predicted proteins | sample SiratroredBW_FD_76838 | JGI IMG/M metagenome (GOLD analysis project Ga0099825, IMG submission 76838) | Root nodule microbial communities of legume samples collected from California, USA - Siratro red BW | ecosystem: Host-associated > Plants > Roots > Nodule | place: USA: California | collected... | reverse complement strand
TTATAAAAAATTGTTCAATTAATTTTTAAAATTATATAAAAAAATATATATATATATATATATATATATATATATATATATATCCGGTATCCAGACAAAGGTAAAACAAAAATTTCATACTTAATAATTCAGAAACAGATATTATTAAACTTAGTGCATGTAAACTGTCATCCTTAGTTATTGAAATTAAATAATGCAATTAAAATTATTAATGTTTAACTAAAATTTATAAAAATTTAAAATCGAACAAAAAAAATTAAAAAATTATATTTGCACAGAGAAACATTTTATCAATATAATTAAATTAAATTAATATAAAAACCATATATTTATCATTTAATGTTTACGAATATTTTAATAGATTATTTTACCATATACCTATAATTGAATGATTTAATTTAATAAGCTTTAGCTACTAGGTAAGTTTTTAACTTGTAATTAATTTTTCTTTTCATGTAGCTTTTATTTTATTTTATTTTTTTCAAACATAACATATAAAGCTAATTAGTAAGTAACAATTAATAATTGAAAGACACAAATGGTTAAATTAACTTATTAAATTATATGTATTTGAAAAACTATATTTTAAGGTGGCTAATAACTATGAAATAACTTAAATAAACTTTATTTATATGACATTTTGATATAAATTTTAAATTGATTTAATTGTTAAAGCTATTATTTGAGATAATTATATCTTAGTTTGATTTGGTAACTTCCTTGAAAGGGAAAATATTAATTTAATTATACACTCTGATAAAAATATTAATTTAGTTAGTCGTAATCATATTCTCCTATAATTAATGTGATTTAATATATTTTTTCACACAAATACTTTGAAGATACATACTCAGAAAATTAAAAGATTATTAATTATTTTTATTTTGTGTGAATTTCCCTTTTTTGACATATATTAAAGGAAATAATAAATTATTATGAGCATTTTAGTTAAGTCATCAGCTTGGGAAAAGAAATAATTGATGTTTATTTTTTTCCTTCAAATCCACCAACCCAATTATAGTTTAATTAACATATCAAAAAATTAAATGCATTCAATGAATATTATCTATTCCAAAACCAGCAAGGAAACAGGGAATAAAATTCATACAGAATTAAAAAACTTTCCTCTTCTGATTATTTTCATAATCAGGTCCATTGAAATGAGAGCATCAAAGGTGTTTTACATGGATCAAAAATGAAGTTTATGAAACATTAATGGAATGGTAAAATAAACTAATTCACTGGGTGGTGCATACATTTTGGTGGTACGCCTTAGAGCTTCATAATGTATGAAGAAAAGGACAAAGGAAAATGGACCCAAGTTTCTCATATTCACATTTTTTTTTTAAAGTTTAAACTTTCCGTGATGATTTTGTTGCCATATGAGTGAATTAAGCTAAATTAATCAAATTATTGAGAATCCCAATATCAGTTTATAGGAAACACTGAGAAGAGGGTGCCCCGTGCATCTCAGCAACACCATCATAAGTAAACTTTTGATTTTCCTTCATATCCCCAAAAAGTTATTCAAAAGGTATATTGCAAATTTCACAGCAATTCACAGACTTTAAAAGGGTTAAAGTGGAAAGAGATGTGGAGGGAGAGAGAGTTTGTTTGTGATCACAGTGTGAAGAGTCAACCAAACCCTTTTTGGATGCATGTATTTGTAAGGCTTTCAAGTGTCCACATGTTACCTTTTATCTCTGCTTTCTTCTCCAACTCTTTCCCCTTCTCTCTCTCTTCTATTGTCTCTGCACAAATCTACAACCCTTCTGCTTAAATATTCATTTTTTTCTTTTCCTTCTCTTTCACGCTTTACCATAGTCAAGCATCGCGGTTATCATGCAGGGAACAAGACAGCACACACTGAACTGAACACTAGGGTTCCATGCCATAGTTTCATGTATAAGGAAAAGGTGCCAAAGTAATAAACTTTTCTTTTATTGTTGTTATTACTGATTAGTAATTGATAATAATATTGATTTTTCTCTCTCTCTAAATAATAAGCGTTTCAAAAAATAAAAATAAAGACAGCATTTATTAGTTTATGTTTTGGGCTTTATCCTTTTGTCTACTTATCTCTCTATTATTATTATTATTATTATTTTTATTCATATTTTCCCTGGTTTCAAAAGGTTCTTTTTTTATTGTGCTCTCAGGTATATAAGGCAGATTCTGAGAGACCCTTTTCATCTTTTGTGGTGCTACATGGCTTGGAAATTATGGGTTGGACGAATCAATCGACGCAGGGATTAAAAGTTTCAGAGACAAGGCCGAGTCATTATTAGTGACAGGTTGAGTTTTTCAAAGGGGTTTTGAGTAGTAGCAGTTTCTGTGGGGTGTGCTTGTTGATTGGTGGAAGAAAAGAGATAAAGAGAAAAAAAGAAGCAAAAGTGGCTACTTTGATGAGTTTTGGGGGGTTTCTTGAGGCCAAACAAAGTGGTGGAGGCGGTAGGATCGTATCAGATATTCCTTACAGCAACGGTTCCAACCACAGCAACGATATAATGCCCTCTGGTGCAATCTCGCAGCCTCGTTTAGCTACTCCTACTTTGGCCAAATCCATGTTCAACTCTCCTGGCCTTTCTCTTGCTCTTGTGAGAATCATTTTTACCCTTTTTCCTTCTCTTCTTCTTGCTCTCAAGGGTTTTTTTTTTTTTGGATGGTTCTTTTTTTCTTACTTTGGTTTTCTTGTTTTGTTTGGAAAAAAACGCAGCAAAGTGATGTCGATGGACAAGGGGATATGAACAGATTAATGCCCGAGAATTTTGAGCAGAATGGGTTGAGAAGGAGCCGGGAAGAGGAGCATGAAAGCAGATCTGGTAGTGATAACATGGATGGTGCTTCTGGTGATGATTTTGATGCCGCCGACAACCCACCAAGAAAAAAGCGTTATCACCGACACACTCCTCAGCAAATTCAAGAGCTTGAAGCGTACGATGATTTTTCATTTAAAAAATTAATCTTTTTTTAAGGTTCATGTTTGAGTTTTTTTGTTTTTTTTGGAGGGGTTGTTTTGATTTTTTGTTTGTGTTTTCTGGGTTTTAGGCTTTTCAAGGAGTGTCCTCATCCGGATGAGAAGCAAAGGCTTGAACTCAGCAGAAGGCTGAATTTGGAAACGAGGCAAGTAAAGTTTTGGTTCCAAAATCGAAGAACACAAATGAAGGTAGCACCAACACTACCCTTATGTCAAATCTTTTCCTTTTTTTTTTTTCAAGTTATTTTCTCTTACAATTTCGTGCTTTTGGGGGTTATGAACCGTGGATCGTTTGTGTGTTGTTTAGACACAATTGGAACGGCACGAGAACTCGCTGCTAAGGCAAGAGAATGACAAGCTTAGAGCGGAGAACATGTCTATGAGGGAAGCTATGAGAAATCCTATGTGCTCAAACTGTGGAGGTCCTGCAATGATTGGTGAGATTTCACTTGAAGAACAGCATCTCAGGATTGAAAATGCTAGATTGAAGGATGAACTAGACCGTGTTTGTGCACTGGCTGGCAAGTTTTTGGGTCGCCCCATTTCTTCTTTAACAAGCTCAATTGGGCCTCCATTGCCAAACTCAAGCTTGGAGCTTGGGGTTGGGAGCAATGGTTTTGGAGGTTTGAGCACTGTGCCTTCAACATTGCCTGATTTTGGGGTGGGGTTATCAGGCCCGTTAGCTATGATGTCACCTTCAACTAGACCAACAGCAACGTCAACTGTGGTGACTCCTGGCCTTGATAGATCAGTGGAGAGGTCTATTGTTTTGGAACTTGCTTTGGCAGCAATGGATGAGTTGGTGAAGATGGCTCAGACCGGGGAGCCTCTTTGGATCAGGAGTTTGGAAGGGGGAAGAGAAATTCTCAACTATGAGGAGTACACAAGGACAATGACACCTTGCATTGGTTTGAGACCCAATGGTTTTGTCACCGAGGCCTCTAGACAAACTGGCATGGTCATCATAAACAGCTTGGCTCTTGTTGAAACATTAATGGACTCGGTGAGCCTTTCAACTACCTTCACACTTTTCTCAAACTTTTCCTCCCTCTAATTTAATACCTTTTATTGTTCTTGGCTCCTTTGGTTTTGTTATTTTCTCATTTTATGTTGATAATGTTGTAATGTTAGTCACATGAATATCTCTATTATTCTTTTGGGGTGTCATTTCTAACATAAACAGTGTATTAAAAAGAGTACTACATAAGAAAAGTGATGCCAGTCCTTGTTAATTTTGAATGCGTGTGAAACTGATTTACTTTCTGCTGTGACAGAATCGATGGTCAGAGATGTTCCCTTGTATGATTGCTAGAACCTCCACCGCTGAAGTTATATCTAATGGAATAAACGGAACTAGAAATGGTGCTCTTCAGCTTGTAAGTCTAAGTTGTTTTCTTACACTACTTTTCCTTTTAAAACAAAAACTTAATGGGGGGAGTTTTTTAATCACATAAAATTTGTTCTCAGATGCATGCTGAACTTCAAGTCCTTTCGCCCTTGGTTCCTGTTCGTGAGGTCAATTTTCTACGCTTTTGCAAGCAGCACGCAGAGGGCTTGTGGGCAGTGGTGGATGTGTCCATAGACACCATCCGAGAAACTTCTGGTGCACCCACTTTTGTGAACTGTAGGAGGCTTCCTTCTGGTTGCGTAGTGCAAGATATGCCAAATGGTTACTCTAAGGTAAGTTAATTACTAATATTCTTTGTTAATGGCTGGTTTTATGTTCTCACTGCATTTTTAGCATCCCAATTTTCTCTTTTTTGAAGACAGTAAAAATGATTTACTAGTACATTCTGCCAAGCCTTGTGTCTTAATACTTTTCTATATATATAAATATATATACATATATATAGGCCACCTACTGAACCGTACTATCTCACCTGCTTTCATGTTTTCATCACATTTATTGTATTTCTTCCAAGTGGGTGCAAGTAACTGCACCATTGTAGCTTAATTGTGCATTATTTAAAGTGGGGGCAAAACACCAGGCTAAGGAATCATGGAGCTTTTGCTTTTCCAAGCTACATAGAAAGCTCCTAGTTCTAAGTAACTCAGCTTGTTTAGTGATTACTCACTATAGAACCACTCTGTCAGTGATGATTCCAATATATATTTTTAGTCTCTCAAAGAATTTGCACCCTGAGATGGTATGCTTCCTTTTGTCTCAAATATATTCCAATCTTCTTCAATTTTCAACAACTGATTTTGATCCCATAAACTAATTGAGTAATACACCATGTTGCACAAATCTAGGCTATCCCATTAATTTATTCATGGAAGTCTCTATCACTTAAATTTTTGTAGCACGAACACATTAATTAGATATCCCTCTTTGAGCAATTTGCGTTGCAAATTTTCACCTACTTTTTTATTCCATAAACAATTCATATGATGTTTCTATTCCACTTTTTATGCTACATTTGTCATTCCCTAAGCATTATTTAATTTTCTAGACTATACGTGACCTGGCTCCAGCCCTATAGTCCATAGGTCTGTTATATAAAAATATTCAATGCGGACTCCTTGAGTCAAGATCAAAGACTGAACATTTTGTCTGTTTCTTGGGTGTTTGGGATGAGTTCATCACACTGTCGTAACAAATCTCGATGCCCCTTTACACTGCACGTAGTAGTAGCTACTCCAAATCCCGGGTTACTTTATCTAGTACCTTATATTTTATGTACTTGCTCTAAGCTCCACAGATACTTTGTCTCTCGTTGATATTCCAAGATTTCCTTTCCACATGCTTGCTGCTTCTATTCATCACCATCTTCTTTAAACCCCCCAATACTTAAACCAAAAACTTAATAAACTACCCTAAGTGTTCACAACATAATTTGTGTCACATTATTATTTGTACCTCACTGTACATCAATAGGTCTACTTTGTAGCATGATAACTAAACTAGTTAATTCATAAAACAAAAAATAATGGTGGGTATGAGTTAATGTATATATAACATTGCTTGAATTATACACAGGTGACATGGGTGGAACATGCAGAATACGATGAAAGCCAAGTTCATCAGCTGTACAGACCCTTGTTGAGCTCAGGCACGGGGTTTGGAGCACAACGTTGGGTTGCCACCCTTCAACGCCAATGCGAGTGCTTAGCCATTCTAATGTCCTCAGCAGTCCCCTCTAGAGAACATTCTGGTACTTCATCCTCTATATGATACAAATACCAAAGTTTTAACCATGCATTCATATATTAACAAAATTAGTATTCACTGGGTATCACGTTATGTTAGGAATGTACTAATTTCTGCGATTTGGGTGTTGCAGCAATAAGCTCAGGTGGAAGGAGGAGCATGCTGAAGCTAGCACAACGCATGACGAACAATTTCTGTGCTGGGGTTTGTGCCTCGACGGTGCACAAGTGGAACAAGCTGAACGCGGGGAACGTGGGGGAGGACGTGAGGGTGATGACAAGGAAGAGCGTGGACGACCCCGGCGAGCCGCCGGGTATTGTCCTGAGCGCGGCGACCTCGGTGTGGCTGCCGGTGTCCCCACAAAGACTCTTCGACTTCCTGCGCGACGAGAGGCTCCGGAGTGAGTGGGACATCCTCTCGAACGGTGGTCCCATGCAAGAGATGGCCCACATCGCGAAGGGACAAGACCATGCGAACTGTGTCTCCCTCCTCAGAGCCAGTGTAAGTGTACACACATAGGTTATAGAATTGATTTGCACATATATGGTGAGAGGGTTCGTTTTACCATTGTTTGAGGAAAACGTGAATGGGGAATTGTCGCGGAGTGTGAGGATAAAAAAGGTGAAATTGAGAAGGAGTAGGGTTGGAAAATTTGGAAGTATCTATGAAGACAATTGGCACCAGAAATAGGGCAGCGTTTGTTTCAGCAAACTTTTATAAAAAGTCAAAATTCAGGACTTTTGTCAACTTTCTATTTTCCTCTCTTCTGACCTCATTATTTTGCCCTAATTTTTTTTTTTTCTGAAATTTTGGGTAAAAGGGTGGTACCGGGGTTTGACTACCCCCACCGAACTTAACGAAAACGACAACACGAAAGGTTGGATTTTTATTTTTATTTTTGTTTTTGTTGTTGCAGGCTATGAATGCGAACCAGAGCAGCATGTTGATTTTGCAGGAGACGTGCACCGACGCGTCGGGGTCGCTTGTGGTGTACGCGCCGGTCGACATTCCCGCCATGCACGTGGTCATGAACGGCGGGGACTCTGCCTACGTCGCGCTTCTTCCGTCGGGGTTCGCGATAGTCCCGGATGGATCCGTGCCCGGCGGGGAACAGCACGGAAGCGCGTCGCAGAAGAGGGCGGGTGGATGTCTTCTGACGGTGGCGTTCCAGATTCTCGTGAACAGCCTCCCGACGGCGAAGCTGACGGTGGAGTCGGTGGAGACCGTGAACAATCTCATCTCGTGCACCGTGCAGAAGATCAAAGCAGCGCTTCACGGCGAGAGTTGAATGTCACGGGCGCGTCACGTGACTTGTTTATTATTATTATTATTGTTGTTGTCGGGATTAGTTAAGATTTGTTGTAGTGAAAGTTGCGATAGGTGGCGCGTGTGAAAGACGCGAGGGGTGGGGGTGTTGAGTCAAGAACGAACCGCGCGTGGGTGTGAAAACTCCTTGCAAGGTGTCGAGGGTCCGAGACTCGGTCGAGTCGGGTCGGGTTAGGATTTTAACACAGTGCAAGGGTGGTGGTTCGGGTATTGACTCGGGTCGACCCCTAGCAGAAGAAGAAAAGAAGAGAAAAAAAAAATAGATCTGAAGAACAAAAAGGAACAAAATTGTGTTTCTGGTTATCATTTTTATTTGTATTGACTTCAGAGTTTGCTAGAATTGGATCTAGTAGTTTGTTGCATATGATCAAATCAATAATTTGTTTTCATTTTTTGACAATTTAGATCGTATACTTTTTTCTTTTCTTAATTTTAGCATGTTCATGTGTCCTTTTGTTTTAAACTTATTTGTCATAATCGAAATTCATATTTAATAATAATGACACTAGCAGTTTCAAAAATCAGAGGCACATGGTAATATATGTATAACTAACAATTTATTATTTATTGCCAATTATCAATACTTCAGTTAATTTGTATTTAAATTTAGAAGAAACTAATGATTGGTATTTGACAAATATTCTTTTTGTGAGTATTAGTAAAACATAATATTTTTATCCGGTTATCAATGTTTTATTGTGATTTAACATATATTTTCTGGAGTTTTCATGTAAAATTTTTTTACTTATCAAATTGACTGCTGTGATTTTCAAAATAGTAATTAGCATGAACATGTCTTTTTCTGAAACGAGTAATGTGAAAGAAGGAACATTTGAAAGTTGGTTCTTGCTCTGGTTGACAAAAGAAGGAACTTAATATCTAGAAATATGAACACATGACTTGTGTTCTCAGAATAATAAATAATGGTGATGGGTGGTTGTTATTCCACGCGCGGTTTGCTGACGGTGAGAATTTAATAATAACTAACACAATAAATAACTCTGGTAGTGGATAAGTATCTATCAACTCAGAAATTATATTTCTAACCAAAATTATAATGATGAAAAAAAATGTAAGATAATAATCGCCCTAGAAAGAAGTAATGGGATAATAGTGTTTTTACTTATTTTCTTAGTTTTTTAAAATAATAATTCTTGATCTTTAATTTTTGAAATACCTGGTTCACATTTTTTCACAACTTATAGTGAGTATTTAAAAAAACACAAGTACCTAATTATTCTAGAAGTTGGAAATAGATTAAAACTACAATTTAGACAATTTTGTATGCAAAAGTATCATACATAAGAATAATATTACGAAAAATAAAAATAATTTCAGGGTCTTTAATAAATAATACATAAGCTATGCCATACAAAATAATATGGCAGTTGATATGGTTATAAAAAAGAGTTTGGCTTCTACGTACTAATAGTGTAAAAAAGTTTTTGTCAAAAATAATTTTGAAAAAATTTAATTAATCAAATATCTCAATTTATAATTAACTTATAGCGGCAATATGATAAATTGAAGACGGAAAATTCAGTCACTGGAAAGGAAGAGAAATAAAAGCGCAAGTATATTTTTGGTAGGGGATAAATAAAATAGGAGATTAATAAAAATAGACATCCTCTATTTCTTTTAATTTACCACTCACTTATTTTTTTTCACAATTCTCTAAAATCAAATATTTTTAATTTCAATTTCTCTCTTCGCATATTTCTTTTCTTATTTTCAAATATACATTCACACAGTAGTAATTTTTATATGTTCTAAAAAACGATCAGTTCACAATGTTATCACTTACAAACATATAAACTTTATATGAGCCATTAAATTAGATAAATTAAATCGTTAAATTTTGTAAAATTTTAGACAAAAATGGATTTAGGGTTTTTTCTGTTAAGCACGAGTGAAAAGGAATGGTGAGAGAATGGGGGTGGTTGGTGGTGAGCGTGTGATTGCATTAAATGAGGGAGCAGAAGGTGTTGGGAGAAGCGTTCCCATCATTTAATGCATTGGCTTACATCACCACACCTTCTTTGCTGTGTAAATAAATTTCATCCCATTTCACAAATTCAGATTTTTCAGTCATTTTTTTCTGCAAGAGACAATATCTGTTAAAAGAATAAAAGCTGATATTATTAAGCTTCTTTTCACTCTTGATTTTGATGTTACATGCTAGGGTTTTTGAGGAAAAGGAAGTTTAACTTGGTCCATTTGGTATTATCCTGCAAAATATTCTGCCCTAACTGAATTCTACTGTGAAAGCAATGTATGTGTATTGTGATTTGGATTATTGAGAACTTCAGTGAGAAATATAATTACATATAAAAGGGTTTTCATATTTCAAATAAATAGGGTTTGTAGGGTAAAGAAGTGCAGAAGAATGTGAACCAGGAGCCTCTATTGTCTCTACAGCACCATGTTCTGTGCAGCAAAAATCTGAGCCAATTTAGTGTACTCTCTCTTTCTCAAACTGCTATGTATTAATTAATCACTGGTTTGGATTTGGCTATGGACAAGAATTGCTGCAGAGGATCTGATTTGGATGAACGTTTGTTACTGGCTATTGAACTTTTGAATATGGTTTGGCTAATATCAATCTAGCCTGAATTAATTTTGAACTTGGAAGCCAATAAAATTGAATAAGTTTAAAGCTGGTTTGTCACACACACATCTAAACTTTGGTCATAATTTATAGTGTCAGAAAATAATAGTGGTTTTTTAGGAGTGTCAGAGTGATTTTTAATTATTTGTTTAAAAAAATGACAGACAATCTTCTTAAGTTTAATTATAGTGTGTAAATCATGCAGTTTTGAGCACAATTATGTTGTATTTTTTTCTCATCGTGCCAAAGTATGCATTGCATATAATTATGTTATAGTGTTAAGTGTGATATATATTATGTTGTATCAATATACCAAAGTGTGTGTTGTATATATGATATAATAAGTATAATATATACTATATAATTATGTTATATAACTTTTTCCATCTGAATAACCCACCAATCCTCTTTCATTTTAGGTTAATTTTTAAGCCCTAATTACTTTTACAGAAATAATATTATATATATATATATATATATATATATATATATATATATATATATATTTTAATTTTTTTTTAAAAAAAATTAAATT
>Ga0099825_1009946_pt1 | contig 10597 bp, 6 predicted proteins | sample SiratroredBW_FD_76838 | JGI IMG/M metagenome (GOLD analysis project Ga0099825, IMG submission 76838) | Root nodule microbial communities of legume samples collected from California, USA - Siratro red BW | ecosystem: Host-associated > Plants > Roots > Nodule | place: USA: California | collected... | reverse complement strand
ACTTTATTTACAAACTTTTATTTGTGTGGGTTATATCCAAATATTAAAAAAAAATATTTTTTTTTTATTTTATTTTTAAACTAAAAAAAAAAACTTTTAAAGCATAAGCGTTTTTTTATCGCTTTGAGAAAAAAAAAAAAAAAAATAATATACACAAAAATCAAATTCTTTATCTTATTCTCGCTAAATAAAAATATATCACTTATTAAAAGTATACTAAAAAAAAAAATTCTGCTGGAAATTAAAATATTTCTAAAATCTAAAAAAAAAATCTATCCTAACAACTTCAAAGTCCTTAACAAGTTTAAAATACTGGAATATAACCATCTATTACTCATATATCATGCTCTAATTATTTTAACTCAAAATAGTCATTCAATGCTTAAATTGCACTGAATTTGCAAGTCAATTATATCTCAACTCTAACAAATTACAATCTAATTATCATCATGAGTAATTGAAAACATTTATATATATACAATCGAATTTCGTTTTTTAAGTATTAAATGATAAGTTTCTATAGATTTTTAGTATTTATGATAATATGTAGGTTTCTATAAATACAGTGGTATATTTTGATAATATTTTATATATTGTTTATTTTAATATATGAATTTTACAGTAATTGCATATTTGATATTTGCATAGACTGTAAGTCTAATTAAAAATTGTATGTTTAGAGGAAAATTAATAAAGCTGAAAAAATACTTTGAAAAACAGACCTAGCTTTCTATGATAATGATGATTATAATCAATATAGATAGTTTTATATCATAATTAGGTTTTATGCTTTTATTATTCTATAATAATGAAAAAGAAACTAACATAAAATGTAAATTATTATGTCAATTTTATATTTTATCACTAGTAAAAAAGAACACATTTAATTGTGGTTTTACAAGGTTTATAAATGCGGTTCTGAAACCGGGGTAGATCTAATTGTGATAAAAAATACTGAAGATATTAGCACGGTTGTATAACCGCAATGAAAAATATAACAAACAACCGCGGTAGTGTCCAATTTGATTTTGAGCAGGTTGTGCCCAATTCTCTCCTTGCTCAACAGGTAGTGGACCAGGCTGAAGAACTCCAAGCCGTTTCGACCTTCTAGCTCCACTTCTCAACTTGAGATTCGCATCCTCGAGGTTCACGTGATGAGATCGATGAAGCTGGGATTCCAGCGGTTATGGAGGCAGTCCTCGAGGTTCACCCTTGCATGGCTTAGCTTTGTTGGCGGCATGAGTAGCTCCCCATTCAAATCATAGCCCACTTGAGTAGCTCCCAAAGAATGACAAAATTGCAACAAACTCCACCGATTGCTTCATCCGAAATGCCGCCACCACTGAAAACAAAAAAGTCCAAACCAGATTGAACACTCAAGGAGCAAAACCAACAAACCAGCAAAACCCACAACCATCACAGTACACACTCACCGGTAACATCCATCTCAAACCGATTCACACAAAAAAAACCTTCACAAATTAAAATAAAAACAAAAACACAAATATTCGAAACTTGGCAGAAAATAAAAAGTAAACAAACCTCAACAGATTGATCGGGCGAGCTGCAAAAATGGAAGGATTGGGGAGCGATTGGCGTAGAGGCGAAAAGCGAGGGCGATCGAAGTGAAGATCGTGAAGGAAGGAGTGAGGAAAGGGCAAAAAATGCGTAATGGTGGAAGAGGAAAAGGTGGAGGAGGCTTTGAAAGCGTAACCAAAAAGTGAGTAGGATCCCTAAAACAGGGGATACAAAGGCGGTTGTTAGTGGAAACCGCCTTTGTATGTAAATCCTCCTGCAAAACAATTTTTAAATTATTTTGCAGGAGCATATCAGTGCGGTTGTTTCCAGAACCGCGATGGTATCCTCCCTGCAAAATAATTTAAAACTATCTACTGCCTACCATCGCAATTGTTTCTAGAACCGCGATGGTATCTCCATGCAGTTTTTCAATTTTAAATATTGGTGGTCTTACAATCGCGGTTGTTTCCAGAACCGCGATGGTATCCTCCCTACAAAATAATTTAAAAATTATTTACTACCTACCATCGCAGTTGTTTCTAAAACAGTGATGGTATCTCCTTGCAGTTTTTTAAATTTTAAATATTTGTGGTCTTACAATCGCGATTGTTTCCAGAACCACGATAGTATCTCTTGCGACGTTAATACGATCGCAGTTGTTATGTACAACCGCGTTGCTATGGTTGCACTTAATTTCAAAAATGTCATCGCGTTATTTTTAATTGCGGGTCCATCTTAACCGCGATGATATCCCGTCGTGAAATGAGTTTTTTCTACTAGTGTATATAAAAAGTGTAACTTAGTATATTTTTCTTAACTAACATACATTTTATATGAATTAATTTACATATAGAGTTTACACTTTTTATATTAACTATATTTATATAAATTCTTTGATTGACATAAGAGGTTTAAAATGACAAAAAAATACATTACCTGTACTAGTACATGTACTAGTAGATGTTCATAATGTCACATTTAAACTTGAAAACAATGATATTATATATTTCAATTCATCACCAAATACTAAATTTGATATATTTTTATGTTAAAAGAATTAGTTTAATTCACAATTCAATCTCGAATTTCATTTGTTGAAAGTTAATTAAGTCGCTTATAAGTTAGCAAGAACATCTAAATTTTATGCCAGTCTTTATAATTTTATGCTTATAGTTGAATTATTATATAAGCTTTTATATTTTCAATTTCTAGTTTTTATGTCCACTAACACATATGGTTGTCAATTTTAAAATCTGTGTGATATTATAAAAAACTTTTGTTTGTTGTGTTTAAGAGAAACAAGAAAGGAAGAGAAAATGAAGTGAGGGATTTGGGCCAACATATGTTTTTGAAGAAAAGCCGGCATACCATGGCTATTGGACTTTTGGGAGCTTTAAAGAAGGCTTTTTCTTCCTATACCTCATAATTTGTAATTGTAGCCCATAGTTTTTAAAATGATTATTTTATCTTTTATAAGCGTGGCTTCTAGATTATCTGTTTGAGAAATCTTCTAGAAAAAGTTTTACAAAACTTATAGAACATGATTTTCAGAATAGAATTTTAAAAATAGGATTTATGGAGCAAGTTTTTAGGAAGGAACTTCTTACAACAAAGATTTTTGAAATAAGTTTTATGGAATATATAAGATGCTTTCTGTGATGAGCTTTTCGAAACAAGTATTTTAGAACAAATTTCCTAGAATGTATGAGATGCGTTTTAAAATAAAATTTTTAAAACAAACTTTTAAGTGTATTATATATATATATATATATATATATATATAATTTTTTGGAATAAGATTTTCAGAAAAATTCTCTCTCTCTTCTTTCTTCTCTCAAATAGTATAGCAACAACGGAGAATGAAGGTGTAGTTAGAAGGCGCAGGAGCGACATTGTGCAGTTAGGAAAGGTATTTTAGTCTTTTTCTTCTTTTAGTATGTGGTGTAGTTAGTAATACATTTAAAAAAAAAAATGGATCAGTGGGGATTGTAGTAAGCAATTCTTTGAACTTCGAGGTTTTCAAAAACTAGTTAGTTGAAAGTTAAGAAATTGGTTAGTAGTTTAAATTTGGTGGCTGAAAACGGTTTCATTAATTTATTAAATAATTTATATTAAGTAAATTTATTTGTTAAAGTTACTAATGAATAAAATGGCAAAAATAAAATTATGTATGTGGCATCTCTCTACTAAAAAACTGTTGTACTTTGATAATAATAAAATAAAATGTGCAAATAAAAATAAAAAGATTTGCATATATCCTTCTCTATATAAAATTTATAAAATTAACTTTTTTTTAATAACATACTTTTAGACACTAAAAATCATTTTTACAAGTTATTATTAATAAAATCATAATTAAATTTAAACATAATGTTCAACACCAGTGCTTCTTTCAATATTAATGATTTTTTCAACAATAAAGCCAAATGTTTAATGTATATTAAATAATTATGTTTAATATATAATTCTCTTTAATTCAATTAAATAGAAACAAAACCTATAATAATTTAATAATTCAAATTCAATTTTGTAACGAATGCCTCTTAATTTACATTAAACAGAATATGAATTCTAATTAATTTCAATTAAACAGAATTAAACAAAATGCTACGGCTATAAATATAGAGAACCAGGTGAGAGAAGCGTAGAAAGATGGGTGTAAAGAGTAAAATTGATCCAATTAAGAAGAGTGTGTGATAAAAAAGAGCGGTGTAAGTAGCAGACTGTATTTTTATTTGAAACCCAAAGGGTTGGGATTTCATCAATTTTTTTTTTTATTTTTTTCAAACTATTTTAAAATAGACCAAATTTTTTTTTCTTTTTTTTTAATTATCTTTTTTTTTATCTATTTATCAAAATTTTCATAAAAACGGAATTGGACAAAAAAATTTATTTCTAATAAAAATATTTATATTTTTTCTAAAATGATATAAAAAGGATAAAAACCAAAGCTATATTTTTATGTTTTATTTCAGAAGAAAAAGACAATAAAGTAAAAATACGTATTTTATTATTGTATATTTTTTTTCTAAACTTAAAGCGAAAGAAAAAAAATTCTATTTTTCTATGAATTGATTAGAGATATTTTTTAATATTAACGTAAAACTTTTATATATAAATATGGTAATCTTCCAACAAATTTGTTAAGATAATTTCTGATATTATAAAATAAACTTTAAATTTAATTTTAAATTTTATAAAATTGATTTATAAAATGAGATTTTAATTCATTAATAAATTATTATTAAAATATATCATCTCTAAGTTGATTTGAAATTTTCATCACGATAAATCAATTGTCGATGTTGTGGAAAAAATTATTTTTATAACCTGGTTGCACGAATACAACTGTTTGATAACTATTTTTAATAATAAAATATAAAATTAGAATATTTAATTAAAATATTAAATTATTGAAACAGACAAAAAATATTATAAAAGATTGTAAAAGGATGACCTACCGGAAAAAGGGTTCTTAAAGTATCAGGGTTCTTAAAGTATCAGTACTCATCTATTTCTAGACCGATAACACAGATTTTCAATATAATGTATAACTAAAATAAAAATTTTACAAATTATGATCACGTGAATTTTTATGTGTAAACCTTTCAATTCCTACACTTGTGAAACATCTAATATAATATTTTTAAATTTGTGTTTATTCTTCTCCAATTGATTTGTTTTTTAGAATAAAAATGTTATATTATTCGTGTTGGATGAGTGTCTACTAGAAAATTGGGTTTTTATTTATCATCAGCTGGGCTGATATTATCGATTAAATTGTGGATCTAATTTTAGAAGTGCTAAAGTAGGGTCCAGATATTATTTTTATTTTTAATCTATAATTTATGATGATTTTCCAAAACTTAATTTTATATTTATTATTTTTAAATTTACATTGAGATGACTCCTAATAATTTGGCATATAAAATTTGTGTGAAAGTTATATTCCCATTGTGTGTACGAAAATTAGATTCCTTTCGGACTTTTCGTATGGCAGTGTTGTTGGTGCGAATTTTGCTTAAGAAATTCCATCCGAACTAAATATCAAAATTATATGTAGTTAACTTAAAAAAATATGATATTAAATTAATTATTTTGATTTAATTTAGATTGTTTTTATGTTTCTATTATAATTTTTTTATCAGTATACATACTCCATCTCATCTCTGACACATAATAAATAATTTTATTTTTTTTTTTACTATGATTAAATATTTAGTTTTAAATATGATATGTAATACTAAATGTTTTTTCTACATATTAATAAACTTTTTTATTTGTTAGTAAAAAACACTAAAACAAAATATAAAAGCAAAAAACATTTAAAACGAAAAACTGCATTAGAGTCAGTTTGATTCCCTTCTCACGAATTTTAAAAACTGTTTTCTAAGAAATTTCACAATTCTCATCAACAAATTTTTCATTCAAAATACATCTGTTTTAAAAATTATTTCCAAATGTCATAAAAAAACAAATAAACAATTAGAAGTTGTTTTTCATCTTCTTCACTCTACATCCTATTCAACCTTTTTTTCAATATCACACGTTGTTCATAAGCCTTATTTAATCCCACTTTAAAATTGAAAAGTTTTTGTAATTAGAAATAGAAATCATACACACCCTACCTTAAGGTTTGCGAATCATAAATGTGATGTTAGGATTTAAGCACAATAGCTCAATCTCCGAGAGGATTTCTAGATTCAAGGTATAATATAAAATAATTTATCATACTTAAAATTGGACTTCTAACTAATTTTGCTGGCAAACTTATAATATAAAGTTATTCTGTGCACCGACCACACATAAAATGAGATAAATATAAATGCAAATATAATAGATACAGATTCCATGTGATGTGATGTAAATATAAATGTATTAAATGAAAATATAATAGATGTAGATTCCACGTGAGGTGATATAAAACACAATGGATTTGATACAAGTGATGATGTACTATAGGTGAAACTCCAGTCGTTTTTGAACTGAAGAGAAAACAAATATTATGTAATATATAAATTTTAAAATAAAAATAATAAAAATAGTATATTATAAAATGATTTAGTATAGGAAGTAATTTATATAATGCAGAAAGTAATTGTTTTTGTTTTTTTATTAACTAATAATGATAAAGTTATTGTTTATACTAGAAAAATTATTTTATTCGGCTTGTGTTAAAAAAAAATACATAATTATAATAGTAAAAAAAGAAAAAAAAAAATTTTTATGTGAGGCTTGTAACTCACTCTAAATTTAGTATAAATATTATTACATCTTTCTTGTCAAGTTAAAAAGAAAATTAATATTTTTTTTTCTGTGAAAATTTTATCTTTTTCATGATAAGGTGATAAGCGAATTATATTAAAATTTACGTTGATACGTGGTTTGGTTCACTAATTCTGACTATGTTATTAATTCCATTATAGTGAAAATAACATTTTTAACATGAAGGTGATGAAATAACGAAGACTCATTAATCTTGATAATATCAAATATAACCATTGTAATACCGATACCTGTAAAAGAAGAAATGTAGTTTATATTATGATAATCAGACTTGAAAATTTTAGCTGCGAAATCTATATTATAATTATCAAACTTACAGAGGTCAACCTTCTGAGATTCGGTTAGTCTATATTATAAGAGTAGAGGTATAATCATAATTCTCCATCATCATTTAATCTATATAAAAAATGATAAATATCATAAATAAATAAGTATAATAATTATTTTTGAGAAATAACAACTAAATATTTAATATTTTAATTTATATATATCAATATGACTTAGCTTCTAAATTTTGTCATTTTTTGAAACAATTTTATTGAAAATATCTCACGATAAAATATATGTTTTATCATGAAAAGTTATTTTTACAACCTGGTTGCGCGAATACAACCGTTTGGTATAACTATTTTTAGTAACAAAATATAAAATTGAAATATTTAACTAAATATAAATTAGATTATTGAATTAGAAAAAACAAATTATAAAGGACTGTAAAGGGATGGTACAACGTAAAAGGGGTTCTTAAATTATCAGTACTCATCCTATTGTTAGATCGATAACCATAAATTCTGAATATAATCCGTAATCAGAATAACATTTTATGTGTACATGTTTCAATGTTCCTACACATGTAAAACACCTGATAAGAAATAATATTTTTTTAAATTTGAGATTCTCAAATTGAATTATATTTTAAAATAAAATATTATATTATTAGTGTTGGACGAGTGTTTACTGAAGAAGTGGGTGTTTGTCTCGTGATATTATGAATTAATATGTGGACGTATTTCAAAGTGATTTGACCCTGTCGAAAAATAGGGCCTCAGATATTATTTTTATTTTTAATCTATTATGTATGATGATTTTCCAAAACTTAGTTTTATATTAATTATTTTTCAAATTCATCTAAAATGGCTTCTAATAATTTGGCATATAAAATTTGTGTAAAAATTATACTCCTTGCGTGTATAAGAAAATTAGATTCCTTTCGGACTTTTCATAAATACTGGCAGTGTTATTGCTGCGAATTTTGCTTAAAAAATTCCATCCAAACTAACTATCAAAATTATATGCAGTTAAATTAAAAAATATAAAATTAAATTAATTCTTTTGATTGAATTTAGATTGGTTTCACGGTTTTATTATAATTTTTATTACTATATATATATATATATATATATATATATATTACATAAAATTAAAAAATAAATATCAAAATATTGCTTATTTTAATAATAATAATGTAAAGTTCACCCTTCCAACATCAAATTTTTCTATCTCATATATAACTCTTATATATAAATGAAATAATAAATAAAATAAAATAATACTTAAATTATTAATTTTAGTTTAGTTCGTATTATATAAAAAGTTAACAAACTAAGCCGAAGTCCTCAATTACGAAGAAAGAAAAATAACCGATTCAAGAAATTTTAATTTTAATTTTAATTTTAATCTGTTATCAGTTTTTTAAAAATATTTTATTATTATTTTTTAATCAATAAACATCGTAGTACAAATTTTTGAAATCCCATTAAATTGTGATCATATACATATTTTCGAAATCTCATTAAATTGTGCTCGCCTTTGTACCAGAAAAAAAAGCTGTTTCAAATTAATATTGTGAGATGTGAGGAATATAGAAGTCCTAATAATGACATGCTTTTAATACTTTTATAGTGTGTTTGGTATTTGGGAAAAATTAAATTTAAAATAATGATTTTTGAAATCACAAAAAGACTAAATTATGTTTGAGTAGTAAATTAATATTTCTGAAAATATTTATATAATTTTTCTAAAATTAAAATGTAACAGATTATTTTTATTAAATTATTTAATATTATTATCGTACTTAATAATTTAATAAGGGTAACGTAATGTTGAATATAGATGAGAAACTGGGTGGATTGTTAAAGACATTGATTCATTTTGATAATTGAACAATATTAATTAAACATCCAATTCGTTTAATAAATATTTAATCAAATTCACCCATTAAATTTTTAGTGGACAGATATCCCATGCATCTATAAAAATAATATATAAAAATATATTTTTGAAAATAAATTCAAAATTAAACTTTGTAAAACAAATTTAGTGAGATGAATTTTAATCAGTAAGTAATGATGGAAAGATTTATTGATTTTGGATTAACAATTTATTGATCACGAATCATCTATAAACTTAAATAGATAAATTTGATTCAACATATTTTTTTTTTATACTTGTATGATATATATATATATAATTTACTTTTTATACTTTTATAAAAACTGATAGATTGAATTTACTTAGAGATAAATAAAATAATTTTTTTTAATATGGGAAAAGTTAGATTCTCACTTCTATATTTATAAAAAGCTTTTTGGGGTAAATTTCAGCAAAATTATAAAAAAAAATATTATTTTTTAAGAAAGAAAACTAAACCATTAGTTTTGAAGTCTCCATAAAACTAAAAATGTCTTCATTTACATTTACACATGTTAGTTATGACAAATTATCCTCGAAAAAGAGAAAAATGCCACCTCAGATTGCAATTTTAGTGGATTTAGCATGCTGTACAAAAGAAAGACAAACAAGGTGATAAAAAACTATTATATTGAGTTAGGGTTAGTGTAGTTGAGATTCTGCTGTAAAAAGTAAAATAGAACTCGTTGAGGTGAACGAGAAGAATAGTTTTATGTTTCCTCGTACGTGCGTGTGAGTTTCACGTGGTGAGTGTGAGTAGAGTGTAACTAAAGAATCGGTAGCAAAACGTGGATGAGCTGGAGTGTGTCAGGAACGAGAAAGAAGAAGACGTGTTCCCGAGCAAGAAAAGGAGACATGAGTGTAAAAGTAAAGTAAGGGCAGAAGTTGCAAATTATACCTTCATTTTTAGAAAAATGATATTTTCAGACCCTTTTTAAAAACGTAACTCATGATTTGAAAATATCTTAGTACGTGTTTAGATTAGAGACTGATTTGAAAAAATAAATTTAAAATGATTTAAAATAAAAATATGTAAAATGTTTAGTTGTTTAGATTAAAAAAAAAATATAATTTGAATAAAATTTATAAAAATTTGAAAATGATTTGATAAATATAATAAATATTTTAATATTTTTAATATATAAATTATAAATATTATTATAATTAAAAATATTTTAATATAATTTTATTATTTTTATTATTATAATTATTATTTATAATTTTATATGTTTTAATTTAATTATAATCAATTAACAGTAACTTCCCACCAAATCTTCCCTGGAAAGAGGGGAAAATTTGCAGAGTTTTTTTCTCGTTTTTCACCTTTTCATGCTTCGTTTTTCTCACTTTCTTCTTCTTTATTCGTTCCATACCTTTCAATATTAATGTAACACACTAAAATGGAAAAAAAATTATTCTTTTACCATGTATGTAAAATTGATGTAACGATATATAAGAATATTAAAATATCATGACCGTTATTTCTAATATATATATATATATATATATATATATATATATATATATATATATATATATATATATATATATATAAAATAAATATATATTTTTAATTTACTCTATTAAAAAAATATATTTTTTT
>Ga0099825_1009941_pt1 | contig 10601 bp, 1 predicted proteins | sample SiratroredBW_FD_76838 | JGI IMG/M metagenome (GOLD analysis project Ga0099825, IMG submission 76838) | Root nodule microbial communities of legume samples collected from California, USA - Siratro red BW | ecosystem: Host-associated > Plants > Roots > Nodule | place: USA: California | collected... | reverse complement strand
TTTTTTTTTTTTTTTTTTTTTTTTTTTTTTTTTTTTTTAGTTTTTTTTTTTTTTTTTTTTTTTTTTTTTTCTTTCAGGTTCTAGATACCTTTCGGTTGTAATTGAATAATATTGTAAACTAAATCACCTTTATGTTGGGAAAGGGGTGGTGGGCTGCATATGTTGCAATAAGTCACTAAACAATAGGTAGTGTGTTTTTCCAAAGGGTGTTGGGAAGTGTAACTTTTAATTAGTTTTTCCATAATCTTTTCTTAAACATACTCTTACAAATTTTGTATTTAATCTCTAATAAAGTTTTACTTGACTCTCGTCCTCAAATTTTTTATTATATTTAATTATTATTATTATTATATTATTGTTAATATATTATTATTTACATGATTGTCACAATATAATAAAAATTACATCATTTACTGTGATAATAAAAGTTAAGAACAAAAAAAATTACTTTTTATTATGTGAAAATTTTAAAATTCATATATTTTTTAGAATTAAAAGCAAAATCTATGAATATACTAAGAATTAAAAAAAAACTTAACAGAAAAGTATTTTATTTTATTTTAACTGTGGTGTCTCTAATAGGCTAATGTCATGTCATTTTGGTTGTAGAGGTAAGCATCTCACTTCTTAAACTACGTGACCCTAAAACTAATTAGTTGGCACTTGATTTCAAACCTAACAAAGAAAAAAGTGTGTAGTATGCTGGTCCCATGGAATAATGAGGTCCTTTCATAAAAAGTGAGAGCACAATGTGTAACAAATGTATAAATCAGGAGCTTATAAAAAAGAACATTGAAAAGCACATGGAACCTATGAAAAACTATTACCCTTTTTTATTTGGTAATTTCTAAAATCTTTGTAGTTAATCCAGAAGCAGTCTCTATCAACAAAGATGTATCATAAATTTGACGAATATTTCATGCTTTTGGAATCACTATCTCATCTTGAGGCCCATTTGAAAATGTTTTTTATTTCCTTTTGAAAAGGATAGATTAGGATAAAGTTGAAAAATGAGTTTTTAGCCATTGTAAAACCTAATAGTTTCTAAAGAAAAGTATGTGATGTTATAGGGATAGATGGGCTGCATGAGGATTCAGTAGCAATGGTGATAACGAAATTTCACAATTATAAAGAGTAGAAGATTAGAATGACCCCACTCCAAATTATGGTAATTAAATTTATATGGATTTAAGTAGTGTATATGTTAACAACTTTCAGCATAGTTGACTTAAGAGTCTGAGTTTTTCTAAGAATATGTTAATAGGGAAAAATTCATTTTAATATTGTTCTATATATTTTTTAAAAGAATTAGTATCTGATTATTAGTAAAAAGGTATCATAGTGAAAAAATAATATTTAAATATTTTTTATTTTTTTGAAAATGAAATGTATTTTAATATTAAAATCTATAATTTATTTTTATTCCATGTCTTAAATTTTTAAATTACTAATTTTATGATAAAATTTCTTTATTTTTATTTTGATAAAATATTTTCCTTTTAATATGAAATGGTTACTTTTATTTAATTAATCTCAAAGTTTATTTTATAATATATAAACCATATTTGTTTTAGAGAGTTCTTAAAGATTTAAAAATAATTTTAATTAAATAGATCAAATATTTATATAGAATTTGCAAATATCATTAAATATTATTGGAAATAATCACTGAAATATTCATTTGACGTTTCATTAAAGATAACAAAAATTCCTAAACAAAAACTCAACTTTTATGGGAAGAAAACTAAACAAACTTTTTATAAGAAGTAAAATTAAAACTCTTTTATTTTATAGAGACTAACTATAAATATTTAAGAGAAAAATGTATAATTATGTGCATAGCCGAAACAATTGTGAGGAAGCAAAGGTAGCATTTTTTTTTTTTTTTCTAAAGTCCTACTTTTTCTTGTTCAATAGTCTAAACTAAAGATTCTTTATTGCACAAAATCAGATTGTCAAGTAAATGGGAAGAAACTGTTATGCTTTCTACTTTTTTAAGAACACAAGATATCTGACCTTCATTAATATTTCTTTTTTGTTGAAGGGTACACAAAAAGTAACCCATATGGCCAACTAAGCTGTTGTCTTCCTTTGTATTTAAGTAAAACAAAGACAAAACCAGAGACTGGGATCCCAATTCAGTTTCTTCCTATTTGTGCTACATCAGAGTCTTAAGAACAATCACAGTTTAATTTTTTATGTGTAGTCAATGAAGCCAGTTTAACTTCACTAAAAATTAGTTTGGATATATGCATGCACCACAAAGTCAACCACTTCCCTATAAAGCTAACAACTCTTTACTACATGATTGCCTCTTTCCTGTGTTTTTCTCTCTCTTATCTCTTTGCTATTTGGATTTCATAAAGCAATTCCTTCAACATGCAATGGAAAGATGCCAATGCAATTATTATATTTTATCTGGTTTCTAATATGTTTTATGTTCCTGAAAATTTTATAAATTTCCTGAAAATTATCTGTATTAACCTTATAGGACAGAAACACATTAGTTGACATTGTACTGTTTTAGGCTCATATGATCTCAGGACCTAATAGAAATTAATACTTCAGTCCAATAATATAATTATAATTAGAGGATGATATCATAGCTAAAAGTATTAATCACATGATAAGACATAATTAAACAATTGAGACACTTAATTCAAACGTGGATAAAAGGTTGCTATGTTATTTTTTTTTTTAATAGCGAAGAATTAAAATTAATGTAACATTTTTCCAAACATTTTTACAAAAAGAAAAAAAACTCCTCTTCCTAAGAGTAAGAGTAAGTTGTCTTTAATGATGAATACCAGAAATTCATCAGTAAGGAAACATAACTAAATCTTGTCTATTGAAAACTACAACCAGAACCAACAAGTACAATTAAAGCAAGACATTACAACACAATAACTTAAAACTCTAAACAAAGAGAACACCAGTCAAGCTTCTATGAAATTTTAAGGTAATAACAATAACCAATTGTTCAAGCATTAATTTTTTACCATGTAGTCTTGATCTACTGCATCGATTTTAATTTTCATTACGTCTTTCATGTATCCCTCTTGAATAAGTGTAGTTTTGATGTTGAAGTGATATGTTAGCTACTATGTAAATTAGAAATACTCAGTAACTTTCAAAGTCTCTTACACTTTAAAATCATTCTATGCTACAGTTGATAAGGTCTGTAACTTGCACAACACACACAAAACCAACCCTCCCATACTCACTTTATAGTCCCTACGTCAGACTTTTCCATATCACTCTATATTATATTTAGTTAATAATTTTCAAATAACCTATAAAAAATAGATAGCACTCAGAATACGAGCTATGCAATCCTTCATTCTTATACTTTTTCATAACCACGCTTTCAACTGTTTCATTGGGTCATGTTACTTATAAAATCTCTTTTTATAATCTTTAATTAAATGAAACCTAGTTGTTGGCATAAACATAGAGGTCTTGTAAGACTTGGGTAATATGACTCCTATAATACAGATATCCTAAAATAGATATTATTAATTAAATACATATTTATTATTATACTAAAATTTCAATTTTTTATCAGTAATAAAAAAATTATAATTTAGAACATTTTAGGGTACTCAAACTCTATTATATATTCGTACATTTCAGTGCATAATACTGTTCAAATTTTTTTCGGAAAAGACTAATTTCAACCAACTTATTCAGAGTGTCTTTACATACAATCATCTTTATAATTGATCTTTACATAGAACCATCGTTTGAATATATAGTGTTGGAGGGCATCAAATAAAATATAAAAGAATGAGAAGATATTTATATTTTAAAGTAATTCGATGTTTGTAAAAGCAATTATTATATCGAAAAGTTAAAATAATAAAATAGAAGTCTAAAAGTATTTAATTTAAAGTAAAAGTAAAACACAGGCCGATACATGTAGAAATTGACTTTATTTGTCAGTGTTTTTCTAAAAAAAATTGGAACACCTTAAGTATGTCTTTTATTAATTTTTTTCTATAATAAAAAAATAAAAGAATTAAAAATAAATACTTTTTCTTGAACTAAATACAAAATTCATAAATATCTCAAAGGACTAGAAATAAAAAAAAACAATTAAAAACTAAATACAAATTATAATAAAATATTTACTAACAAGGATATTTTAAAACATTTTTCACTGTCACAATTAAAGTTTTGACCAGTTTAATGAAGTGCCCATAGAGTGTTGATAGTTTAGATAGAAGGGGTTAACTTTCTTTTGTCAAAGAACTTAGAGTTAAAGTTTTTCATTCTTTTCTAAGAATGTATCAATGTAGTGCGAGTTTAGTTTTTTTTTTTTTTCTGACAAATTAAACTAATTTTGTCAACTGATTACATTCATAATTGACGACTGGTTTTTATTATTCAAAATGTTGCTTTATCCACAAGAACTTTTCCATTTGTTTAACATATCTTCGTACATGTTTGTGGACTAACTAGTGTTTGTCTGCGGAGTTGATAAAGAAACAAAAGGTTACAAAGTGTCCAGGTGCTTGCACTTTCACATAATTACAAGAACCCTGCACGTTCTTTTGTCAAATAAGTGTGGAACCTTTTGCCAAAAAAAACGCCTAGTCCTTTACATGCAATAACCTGAACACTAAAGGGTGGTCCTAAATACCCTTTGGGTTTGAGTGCAAGAACGTGTTCTTGTTGGTGCACTTCTAAACAATTATTTTCACATTGTATATATATAGCTGTCAGAAAAATATTCCAGAGGAGTAGAGGTAAATTCTTTTCAATACTAACAACTTCTTGGGTTTGAACTCTCCTTGTATTGTGAGTAAAGCTTACTTGAACCTATTTTTATAGTGTGATCATCCTTCTACATATCTTAGGTTTTATGTCTATTTTCAAAAGATAAAAATTTCTCATATAGTATTTTATTTCATCTAGTTTAAGTGTTTATATGCTAAAATATTCTTAAAACTTACAAAATGATTAGCAAGAAATGTGAGGTATGAATGAGCTTCAAGTGTTCATCCATACAATTTAGCTCAAAATCTGTCAAATTTTCCTTCCTTATGTGTGTGATAATGGACTTTCAATACACTATACAAAAGCATAAATAAATACACTCAACAGAAAGGCAGCCATCCACGAAAAAAGAAAAACATATATAATTATTGCAGCTTTTTTTTTTCTTTCAAAATATTATAAATCAAACAATATAGTCACTAGGTTCCATAGTGCAGTGGAAGTGTCAGACTGCTAGATGTTAAATCTGTGGAATTTTTCATCACCTAAGTTATCTTCAATTAAAATTAAATTTTTTTTTTTGACATTGATGAACAATTCATACTAAAAAAACAATATTTATTTTAATTTTTCATACTATAACACTAAATTATAATATATAAATAGGTTAGATGTTATATTTGTCATGTTATTTGTTATTAAACTTTCTTTGTTTCCATATTTCCTGTACTTGATTTGAAGGATGTTTAATTAGTTTAACTTAATTTTGTGGAATAATAGTTCAAACAAAACTACTGTAAACTCTTATGACACAAACGTAAGAACAATAATAACAATAATAGAGAAATATAGAGAAATATGAAACAAACTAGTTAAAAAGGTAAACTATTTTGAATAAAATTTATTATATTATATTATATTTATTTTAATTAAGTGTTATTAATAATAAAGTATAAGACATAAACATGCTTCATCTATAATATAATAAAAAAACTTTTATACATAACAAATTATATAAAATTAAATTATATAAAATGTAAGTGTTCGGTCTGATAGATAATACAACATTTTTTAGTCCTTGTTTTATCTTATGAGCAAAGTCTTGTTCAAACAATAAGTACCTAGTTTTCAAATAATATTGTACCTCATGAAACTATTACATATGTTTATTTTGTGTTACAGAAAATGTTTTCCATCTTACATCTTCTAAAATGATTCTTAAAAGCCCTTGTCGATATCAACTATCCTTCGGAGTATAAACTAAAACTTATGTAAGTCAATTTACTCATTTTTTTTTCTGTAAAATCTTTTTGACATAGAGTTGATAGTCATGCTAGCTTTTAGGATGTTGCTTACAAAGGGGATATGAATTTAATGTATGCATGGAGTGCATTTAATGCAACTTTGCATTCCCAAGATAAACATTTTAACTGAAGTTGTTTAACTACCAGAAAAGAATTTGCAACTAATTTTTCTTGTACACCCTATATAAAGATATCTTTCAAGAAGAAAAGAAAGAAAAACACATACTCAAAGTATTGAGACATTACAAAAATTATTTTTGTGCCCAAACCTTTCACTAGTAGAAAAAACATATTTTACATCGGTTCTGGAAAAAATTCTTTATTGGTTCTAGAACCAATGTTGATAAAGGCAACGTAGAAAGTCCTAGACTTCCTACATTGGTTCTAGAATTGATGTATTATATGCAGATACTACATCGGTTGGTAAATCAACAACGTAAAATACAATTCCTGAAAGCGCTAAGGAGGAGATACTACATCAATTGTGGCTCCCAACCGATGTAACATCTCTATTTTAAAAAAAAATCATAACTTTTCATAACTTCTTGAAAATCTCCAATCCATAAAAGAAAACACTAGAAAAAGTTTTAGAATTTTTTGACAAGTATAGATATATTAAATAGAAAAAAAAAAGCTCAAAAACACTAAAAAATTAAAAAGAAATAGTAAACGATGCTAACCTATTGCAAAGAGAAGCAACAAGGGGGTAAAGGTGGAACTAGAAAGTCACCCTCACACATCAAGTAAGATCGCTGCTATGTCATCCTTAATGACTTGCAAATGAGAGAACCTAGGCAAAGAACTAGAGAACGCAAGCAAATGAGAAAATACAAGCAAAGAACTATAGAGACTCAAGCAGTGTGAGAGAAAGACAAATAGCAAAAGTTGTAATTTAGGTTTTTGGGAAGGGGATATTATATCGGTTATTTAGATATTCAATGTAAAACATCAGTTATATAATAACCAATAGAATATCTCCTTCTCAAAAACTGAATACTTTAATGTGATTCAAATGCTCCTATTCTATATTGGTTGTGACCCACAACCGATATAGAATGTGGCCCCTATTACATCATTTGGCGAGGCAATTGATACAATATGTGCAGTGCCAAATTTCAATTTTTTTTTTTTTGGATTTGACAAAACATTTTCTACATCAATTGTAGTGAACAATCTATGTAGAATAATGCTTATTACATCGTTTCACACACAATTGATGTAATATGTGTTTACATAATTTAAAAATGTCACTGTGTTTTTCTTTACATCAGTTTTGTTTTAACAGACGTGGTATCCTGTTGCAAAAAGTTTTTTTTCTACTAGTGTGTTATGCTCCCAAAGTTTTGTAAGAACATTATTTGTGTTCATCCGACAATTTAGGAGAATGATAATATGTGTATTCATCTTAAGACACTACCTTTCTTTCTAGTGAGTAAAACCTGTAATTTTTTAGATTATATTTGTTATAAAACCTTTGTGTTTTTAGCTAGGAGTGGTTACATTCCTAAGAATACCCAGTCTTAGCCAGGTGTAGTTGCATTCCAAAGAACACTCAGTCTTAGCCAAAAGTTGTTGTGTACAAAGACTACTCAATCCTAGTTTAGAGTGGCTACATTCCAAAGAATACTTAATCTTGGCCAAGAGTGGTTTTTATTCCAAACAATACTTTGGGTTGTTTAGTCAAGGGTGACTAAGGTCCAAACAGTACTTGGGTAGCTAGCAATGAGTGATTGAGTCCACATATGCTTGGATTGCTTAGCTAAGAGTGGCTAAGGTCCAAACAATACTTAGTTTGGAACTTCACAAAATTAGTTTGCCTAATGAAAATTGATTAGTTGATCAAGAACTAGACATAGTATGGTTTTACAAACGAACTAGTATAAAAATACCAAGAGTAAATTTTTCTTTCCCTGAACTAGTTTCCTTTGCATATTATTAAAATTGAACTAATTAAAGAATTAGAGCTTTTATAAACTACGTTTTGTAAGGTCTTTGACAGACTATTTATCAGTTAAAAATATTGCAGTTGACTGAGCTTTATCAGATTCATTACGAAAATTTTCAAAAGTTTTAAATGAAAATTCAACCTTACCTTCTTAAAAACATAAACAAGGAACCAAACAAGGAAAAATCACACACAGAAAATTAGCATGGTTCAATTGAAGTGTTAACGAACTTCAATTTACATCCATGACAATAATTCACTATAAAAATAGATATTATAACATGAAGTTTCTCTCTTAGTGAACTCTCACTCAACTAATTGTTTTTCTGCCATATAGTTAGTTAAACAACATTGTTAATACAAGGTCCCATTTATTTGACATATTATCACTAACTTTTGTAAATCACGTCTAAACTAACTGAGGAGACATGTGAATGATGTTTCCACTCTTGATCTTGTAACGTCAAGTAGGCTAACTTTTCTGATGACAACTAATGAAGAGAAAGTCAAGGTTTAATATAAAGTAGATGGTCTAATACCATCAGACACTTTGGAAGATATGTGTATTGATGAACACATAAGCATTGGTTAAGATAGGCGTACTTGAGCCATTAAATGATCTTGAACTATTAGAAGCTTTAGATCATCAAATGATTTAGGAACCTTAACAAGATTTTACTAAGTCAATCCTCACAAATATCCACCTTTTAGCATAAATATTTTTGAGTGAGAATAACTATTGTCACTAACCAATAACTAAATTAAACTTGAGCAAAGAAAGAACTTGTTATCTGGAAAAGCTTCCGTAAGCATATCAAAAGGATTATGATCTGTTAAGACCTGTATCACCTTCACAAACCCTTAAGCAATGTACTCTCCCATAAAGTGGAGCTTGATGTCAATGTGTTTTGTACTTTTATGGTAGACTTGGATCTTGGATAACTTTACAACATTTTTGTTGCCATAGTAGTGCGCTAAAACTTGGTCTTGCACCTTCAACTCTCTTTGACTAGACCCCCTAGCTATAAGGCTTCCTTTACTGCCTACATCATGGAAATAGTCTACTTCAGTGGTTAACAATGTCACTACCTTTTGTAGACTAACCTTCCAACTGATTATAGTACCACATGTAGTAAATATGTAACTTGTGAGAGCTTTTCTAGTGTTTAAACACCTAATGTAGTCTAAGTCAACAAACCTTTCATGGAATCATTTCTAGCATATCGTCTAGCTCCGCCATAAACTAAAACTCTTTTAAGTAATTCTTTCAGATAACAAATAATCCACTTAAAAGCGTGTTAGTGAGCTCACCCAGGATTTAACATGAATCTTATAACAACACTCAAAATATAGGCTATGTCAAGGCGAGTTCAAATCATCACATACATAATAGAATCAACATTGTTTGTATATGGAATATTACTAATATAATTATATTCCTCAACCGTCTTACGAGATTGCTTATCACTCAACTTATAGTGAAAAGTAATAGGTGTAAACACAGATTTCAAGTTTTTCATCCCAAATTTATTAAGGATTTTCTTAAGGTAGGTCTCCTGAGGCACATACAGACGCTTCAAAGCAGATCATCTAGTGATCTTAATCTTTAGAATCTTCCTAGCAACCCTAAGATCCTTCATATCAAATTTGCAATTAAGCTCAACCTTAACCTTTTCAACTTCATCCCTATTATTAGTTATCATATTGTCATAATATATAACACAACAAGAAAAACTCAAATTACTGACGAAAATTTATCCATTAGTAAAATGTAATTACCAACGAATTTTAGCGATGAAAAATGTTGTAGTCAATTTACAACAGATTTACCGATAGAAAGATTTATCATCAAATTATCCATATTGACCACCATTTTACCAACAAATAAATCTTTTTGGTAAATCGCATGTCAAGTTAGCAATGGATTTATTCCGTTGGTAATAGTAAAAATAAGAAAATAAGAATAATAATAATAATAATAATTTTAATAATAATAATAAAAAAAATTATTAATTATTATTATAATAACAATAATAATAACAATAATGATAATAATAATTATAATAAGTATAATAATCATGATCATAACATGACAAAAAGACTACTCTGGTCTGATTGTTAAGGTTCTGCCAAGCTTCTGAGAGGACCTGAGTTTAAGTCTCCCTTAATACACATTGTCCACAACTTTAACAAAATCTTTAATAATGAATAATAAAAATAATATAATAATTATTATTATTATTATTTAAGAAATCAAGAATTAGCTTGTTGAATTTATCCAATTGTTTATTTTTGTGTATGTGTTAAATATATAATTAAACTTGTAATAGATGATATACATAATTGGAAATTCAATGATTAAAGAAATGATTAAGTTTGTTTTTCTGATATATTTTATAATCTAACCTAAATCAATCATAATTGAAACGTGTTTAATAATACTAAATCATTGATTGAAGTAATTAAACAATTATTTAGACTTAAAATATAGCTCAAAATTATATTTTTAATATTTTTATAACTTTTACAAAAGAGGGTAACAATAAATAAATAAATATATATATATATATATATATATATATATATATATATATAAAAGAGAGTAAAAATAAAAAATTATTTTTTTTAAATAT
>Ga0099825_1009940_pt1 | contig 10603 bp, 11 predicted proteins | sample SiratroredBW_FD_76838 | JGI IMG/M metagenome (GOLD analysis project Ga0099825, IMG submission 76838) | Root nodule microbial communities of legume samples collected from California, USA - Siratro red BW | ecosystem: Host-associated > Plants > Roots > Nodule | place: USA: California | collected... | reverse complement strand
TAGAAAATATATATATATATATATATATATATATATATATATATGTATAAATAAAAAAATTATTTTTATATATTTTTTTATTTTTTTTTATAACGCGAGAACAACACATATAAAAAAAAAAAAATATTTTTATATATTTTGTTTTATATATAAAAATTTTTTGTATATATAAAAAAAAATAATTTATACATATATATATATATATATATATATATATATATATATATATATATATATATATATATATATATATATATAAAATTAAAAAGGGTTTTTACACTTTTGTTGGTTTTTCTTTCTTAAATATTGGTTTAACACCTAAACTCATTTTTCTATTTTATTTTTCTCTTAATTTTTTAAGATTTTTACTTTTATTATAATGACATCATCTTCTTTAATTTAAGGTAAGTATGAAACATTTTTCTATTTTATTTTTCTCTTAAATTTTTAAGATTTTTTTCTCATTATCAATGATATCACCTTCTTTAATTTTAGTTAGCTCAATATAAAAAGTGTGTTTTGTATGTATCAATTCGATTGAATATAACAAACTTTTTAATATTAAATCTTTCAATTGAATATAACAAACTTTTTAATATTAAATCTTTCAATTGAATATGACAAACTTTTCGGTATTAAATCTTTCAATTGATATTTTAGACCATTTTATTGTGAAGTATGTTATTTTTTATTGGAACTTCTTTATTTGATTCGGATTCTCTTTTAAAGTTGATTTAATTGTGAAATTGATTGAGGGGTTCTTGTTATATGACTTTTTCGAACAAATGGAACCCTTAATTAGTTAATTTGATGGGAAATTGAAATCATATGCGTTTTGTACTCATGAACCCTAAACTTAGAAATTCAAAATCAAACCCTTCCATGAGACAATCAGGTTCTCATACCATAAGGCCTTTGAAGAGGACAAGCATCCGAACATAGCTCACTTGGAATCGTTAATTTTGGTTGAGAATTGAGGGAGATACAATGAGAGGTTAAATCTCGTTTTTCGTTTTTTCGTGCAGAACCCAAAATTTTTTAAAGCTTTTTTCGTAAAACCAATCCCATAATGTTGTAGAGATCGTCAATATGAATCTAACGCAATAAGAATCACTTAATTTCGTGTCCGGATGAGGAAGAAACGAGCAAAATACATAATGGGTAGTCTTGAGGTGAAAGACGATGAACAGTAACTGTAAAAAAATTGTTATTATTATTATTATTATTATAAATTGATCTTATTGCTTAATTATAAGAACATGTATTATATATCTATCCTAATGAATAATGTTGGACATGGTTCATAATTGAGAGTTTGCCTTCGCAGAACGAATCATGATAAAATGTCAATTGTTGAAAAAATTGTGTGGATGTTTTGCATGATTGTGAGCTCACCTTCGTGAGACGAATTGTGTTGAGACATTAAAGTATAAAAATATTATTGTTTCCTATTGTTGCATCAAGATTTGTGTTGATAAGTAGACATATCTTTCAGTTTGTTTATCTTGTTATATGATTCTTGGTGAATGGTTGATTATATCTTTAATGTTTTCAGTATCTCTTCGGTATTAGCCTTTAAAGATATGATATTGTTATTGAAAACTCAACATATTTGTTTTGATAATATGCTCTTTAATTTCGGCTATGCCTATGAATTTAGGTTCCTTAATCAAACTGAATGGAACTAACTTTGAGGAATGGATGAAATCGGTCAAATTGTTCTTGGCTATTTCGTGTGTTGATTATGCTACTAAGGATGAGCCTCCTGTACCTACTATCACATCTTCTGCTGAGGAGAAGATAAAATATGACAAATGGATTCATTCTAACAAAATTTTTCTGATGACCGTGAAGCACACCATGGAGAAGATTATCAAGGACAACATCCCTGAAGCTTCTAATGCTAAGAAATTATTGGCAGATGTGGGAAACAAATTCAAGATATTTGATAAGACTGAGAAGTCTACCTATCTAAGTCTACTGACTAAGACAAAGTAGGATGATATTGGTGGTGTTCGTGAGCATGCAATGGAACTCACTAACAGGTACCACAAGCTCAAGTCTATGAAGGTTGTTCTGGGGGAGGATTTCTTAGTATGGCATATTCTGGATTCTCTTCCTTCTAAATTTGATATGCTGAGGACTTCATATAATGCTCAGAAAGAGGAATGGACAGTAGATGAATTGATCTATATTCTGACTCAGGAGGCAAATCATCTTAGGACAGTAGATGAATTGATCTCTATTCTGACTCAGGAGGCAAATCATCTTAGGACAGTAGAATCCTCTTCAAAATAGATTGCAGGGTCTGACTCAATAATTCTGGTAGTGTGATTAGAAAAGTAGAATCAACACCCTCTAGATACAATGCTATATCCAACAAAATAGCTAGAAATAGTCTTAGGATCAAGCTTCTTAATCCCTGGATTGTATGGTCTAACTCCTGCTTTACAACCCTATACTCGAAAATGCTTCAAGGTAAGTCTTTTTCCTGTTAAGAGTTCGTAAAGAGTCTTCGGAACAGATTTACTCGGCACATGATTCAAAATATAAGTAGCAGTCTTCAAGGCTTCTCCCCATAAGAAAACTGGAAGAGTGAAGTGACCCAACATACACCTTACCATCTCCAAAAGTGTACGATTACGCCTTTCAGCAACACTGTTTTGTTGCAAAGTGTCAGGCATAACGTATATTGTCTCGATTCTACATTCTAGTAAAAACCTAGAAAAAGGTCTTGGATTCCTCCTAGAGCTATAGGAGTAATAGGTCCACAAATATCTGTGTGAATCAATTGCATAATTCCCACCTTTTTGGAACCACTGGTCTTCCTATTCTTTGCAGTAAGTTTCCCTTTAATACAATCGATACAATTATCAAAATCAGAGAAGTCCAAGCTATAAAGAATGTTCACCTTAATTAGTCTCTCCATTCTTTCTTTGGAGATGTGACCCAACCTTTTATGCCACAACATGGAAGAGCTTTCAATTATCCTCCCACGCTTACTTCTGACAACATTACAAACATCTGATTGGCGTTGGACAATAGAATTAGAATCAAGATTCAGTAAATATAAACCATCAGACAATACACTAGAACCAATCAAACTTGAGTTACGGAAAATTTCAACTTCATTATTTCCAAAAATAAATGTAAAACCACATTTGTCCAAAATAGAAATAGAAATTAAGTTTCTTCTCATAAAAGGTACATAAACAACATCACTTAAGGTCAAGTCAAATCCACTACTTAATCTTAAACTTGCAGTTCCAATGTTCTTCACTCCAACATTGACACCATTGCTAACTACAATAGATAGCTCTCCATCACTTGGCCTTCTCCTGGTTTTGAGTTCCTGTAATAAGTTTGTAACATGAATAGTTGAACCAGTGTCTAGCCACCGAGTATTAGAAGGGACATCAACAAGATTCAATTCAAAACATACTAGAGCCAGTGGATTACCTTTCTTCTTTTTCCTCTAGCCAGTTTTTAAACTTAAAGCAATATGCTTGCTTATGTCCAAAAATGTCACAGAACTTGCACTTTCCTTGAAACTTGGGCTTTATTCCAGACGACTCCAAGTAAACTCGCTCTTCTTGAATGAGACTTTAGCATTTTTCCCTTTCCAGAAATCCTTCTTCTTTTTCTTTTCAGCAATTCTATGAGAGACATGATGAACCACATGACCGTTACCCTTTTTCATAGTCTGTTCCTCCTGAGTCTGAATAGAGATAGATAAATTCATCTACTATCCATTCCTCTTTCTAAGCATTATATGAAGTCCTCAACATATCAAATTCAAAAGGAAGAGAATCTATAATCTGTCATACTAAGAAATCCTCTCCCATAACAACCTTCATATACTTGAGCTTGTGGTACCAGTTAGTGAGTTTCATTGCATGCTCACGAACACCACCAACACCATTATACTTTGTCTTGGTCAACAGACTCAGATAGGTAGACTTCTCAGTCTTATCAAATATCTTGAATTTGTTTCCCACATTTGCCAAAATTTCTTAGCATTAGAAGCTTCAGGGATATTGTCCTTGATAGTCTTCTACATGTTGTGCTTCATGGTCATCAGACAAATTTTGTTAGAATGAATCCATCTGTCATATTTTATGTTCTCCTCAACAGAAGATGTGGCAATAGGTACAGGAGGCTCATCCTCAGTGACAGCATAATCAACACACGAGATGGCCAAGAACAATTTGACCGATTCCATCCATTCCTCAAAGTTAGTTCCATTCACTTTGATTAAGGAACCTGAATTCATAGGCATAGTTAGAATTGAAGAGCATATTATAAAAAAAAATTCACAAAGTATGTTGAATTTTCAATAACAATATCATATCTTTAAAGGTTAATACCGAAGAGATACTGAAAACTTTAAAGATATAATCAACCATTCACCAAGAATCATATCACAAGATAAACAAACCGAATGATATGTCTACTTATCAACACAAATCTTGATGCAACAATAGGAAATAGTAATATTTTGTACTTTAATGTCTTAACACAATTTGTCTCACGAAGGTAAGCTCACAATCATGCAAAACATCCACACAATTTTTTCAACAATTGACATTTTATCATGATTCGTTCTGCGAAGGCGAACTCTCAATTATGAACCATGTCCAACATTATTCATTAGGATAAATATATAATACATGTTCTCATAATTAAGCAATAAGATCAATTTATAATAATAATAATAATAACAATTTTTTTACAGTTACTATTCATCGTCTTCAACCTCAAGATTACCCATTCTGTATTTTGCTCGTTTCTTCCTCATCCGGACACGAAATTAAGTGATTCTTATTGCATTAGATTCATATTGACTACAACATTATGGGATTGGTTTTACGAAAAAAGCTTTAAAAATTTTTGGGTTATGCACGAAAAAAACGAAAAACGAGATTTAACCTCTCATTGTATCTCCCTCAATTCTCAACCAAAATTAACGATTCCAAGTGGGCTATGTTCGGATTCTTGTCCTCTTCAAAAGCCCTATGGTATGAGAACCTAATTGTCTCATAGAAGGGTTTGATTTTGAATTTCTAAGTTTAGGGTTCATGAGTACAAAACGCATATGAGTTCAATTTCCCATCAAATTAACCAATTAAGGGTTCCATTTGTTCGAAAAAGTCATATAACAAGAACCCCTCAATCAATTTCATAATTAAATTAACTCTAAAAGAAAATCTGAATCAAGCAAAGAAGTTCCAGAAAAAAGTGACATACTTCACAACAAAATGGTATAAAAATCTAGCTCTCATATCAATTGAAAGATTTAATATTGAAAAAGTGTCATATTCAATTGAAAGATTTAATATTGAAAAGATTTAATATTCTGAAAATGATTATAAATAATCGAAGATGTGAGACAAATGAATCAAATCAAAAAGAAAAGAAGAAGAAGACGATCTCTTTTACTGGAAAAGACGATCTCTCTCATTGCTATGTGAAATACGCTCTTTCACTCTTATCTCAAAAATACTATTTGATTTTTGGCTCTCTAATACGGAAAGAAGAAGAAGAAAGTGTGCTCGTTGGGGAGACATTGAAGAAAAAGACTCTTGCTCTCTAATTATTCTAAAAGGAAGAAAAATATAAGTTTATGTAATTTTGAAGAAGAAGGAAAGTTCACTCTCTTGTATTTTTATGTATTTTATTATTTTATTTATAATATTACTTGTAGTTTATTATTTTATTTATATACATTATAAATTTATTATTATTAATAATATATATTAATAATTATATTTATTAATAATAATAAATTTATAAACATAAAATATATTTTTATATTTTTTACAAATTGACTGTTATATTTTCATTTTACTTTTAAATTATAAACATAAAATATATTTATGCTATAACTTAATCTATTTTTTAAATGATAAATTAATATTATAAAAAATAAACTAAACATTTACTTTAAAAAACTATTTATTAAAAAAATATTAAATAAAATTATATTTAAAAATATTTGTTATATAATACCAGTTTTTTTTTTAAATTATTATGTTTTATTTGTATTTAAAAATTGAATAATATTTTTTATTTAATTTATGTATTTTAATTTATATTTAAATATATCGTGTTATATAATTATATTATATTATATATTTTTTATAATTTGACTAATGTATTTTTATTTTATTTTATTTTTAAATTATAAAGATAAAATATATTTATGTTATAACTTAATGTATGTCTTAAATGATAAATTAATATTATAAAAAAATAAACTAAACTTTTATTCTAAAAAGTTAAATATCATGTCATATTTTTTAAATAATCATACTGAAATAAAAAATATTAAGCAATATTAAATAAGATAATAATTATATATTATTTTAAAAATATATAATATATATTATACTAATTAATTTTTAATTTTCCACATGTTTTATTTATTATATTAATAAATTATTTTTTAGTAGATAAACTTATTTTATTTTTCTATGCAGTAAATTTTTTATATTTATTTTTTATAAGAAATTAAGATGAATAATCAACTTATCAAAGAAAATGAAACAAAATATTTATGGAGATATGTTTCAAAATTAAGAAAAACTTTTGGTGGAGGAAATAATATGATCAAATACAGCTTATGTGATTTTTCATTCAATAGATCTTACACTAGAGTAAGAGCTCATTTATTACAACTTATGGGAGAAGGAGTTAGAAGTTACAGAAAGGTAAGTTCGTTAAAACTTGTTGAGTTTAAAATATTAGATAATAAAGCAACATTGAAAATAGAAATTTCAAAGAAAAAAAAAGGTCCCTCTATCACTTGTATCTGATGAAGAAAATCAGACAAATAAGGACCTCAAATTAAAAGGTCCTTTGGAGTCTTCTTTTAATATTCAAGCCAGAGATATTCTTGAATGTGAAATTGATAGGATGTTTTATTCTTCAGGTTTACCATTTCATTTAGCAAGAAGTCCTTATTATAGGAGTGCATTTTCTTATGCACCTAATACTTATAATCTTAGTGGATATGTACCACTAACATATAATAAATTGAGAGGTCCTTTACTTTCAAAAGAGAGAAGTCATGTAAAAAACCTTTTGCAACCTATAAGACACTCATGGAGACATAAAGGGGTGACAATTGTTAGTGATGGGTGGAGTGATTCCAAAAAAGACCACTTATAAATTTTATGGTTGTCACTGAGAGTGGACTAATGTTTTTAAAGTCAATATATAGATCTGGTAAGATAAAAGACAAAGATTTTATTGCTAGACACATGAGAGAAGCAAATAATGTGGTACAAATTATAATTGATAATGCAATTGTATGTATGGCTGTAGGTATGCTCATAGAATTATAGTTCCTACAATTTATTAGACTCCTTCTGTAATGCACACCTTGAATCTTATATTGAAAAATATTTGTGTAGCAAAAAATACAGAAAGGAATAGTGTTGCCTATGATCAATGTTCTTGGATCTCACAAATTGTTGATGATGCTAACTTTATTAAAAATTTTATTGTTGGGTATTCTATGAGAGTATCAATGTTTAATAGCTTCAACTCCTTAAAGTTGCTTCCTATTACTCCAACGATATTTGCTTCAACTATAGTCATGATAAAAAGATTTAGAAGTTTGAAAAAAGGACTTCAAAATATGGTTATTAGTGATGAATGGTCCTCTTACAAAGAGGATGATGTGGCTAGGGTACAATCGGTGAAAGAAACTTCGTTGAATGATAATTGGTGGATGAAGGTTGATTACATACTTGCTTTTATTACCTTTATTTATGATGTTCTAAGAAAAACATATACAAATATGGCCACTCTTCGCTTAGTATATGAAATATGGGATTCAGTGATTGAAAAGGTGATAAAGGTCATACTTCAACATGAAAGAAAGACAGAAGTTGAACATTCATCATTTTTTGAGATAGCAAACTAAATATTAGTTGATCGTTGGACCAAGAGTAGCACATTTGCTTTTATTACCTTTATTTATGATGTTCTAAGAAAAACATATACAAATATGGCCACTCTTCGCTTAGTATATGAAATGTGGGATTCAGTGATTGAAAAGGTGATAAAGGTCATACTTCAACATGAAAGAAAGACAGAAGTTGAACATTCATCATTTTTTGAGATAGTAAACTAAATATTAGTTTATCGTTGGACCAAGAGTAGCACATTTCTTCATTGTATTGCCCATTCTTTAAATCCAAGGTAATGTTAAATTATTTTATGATTATATTATCTTATTTATAATATTATAAATTTATAATATTATGTTAATTTATTTCTTTTATATATTTATAATGTTGTAAATTATAGTTATGAATGGTTAAGTGAAGATTCACAAAGACTTGCTACACATCAGGATGTCGAACTTACTCATGAGAGGAAGAAATGTTTTATGAGGTACTTTGATGATCCAGATCTAAGAATACAAGTAAATATAGAATTTGAAAACTTTTCAAATGGAAGAGAAGATTTTGACGATGTTGACTCTTTAAGAGATATAGGTAAAATGGATGCAAAAACATGGTAGATTGTTCATGGAGTTCATGTACCAACACTTTAGAAAATAACTCTTAAGCTACTTGGACAGCCATGTTCTTTTTTTTATTGTGAAAGGATTTAGAGTACCTACTCTTTTATATATTCTTTGAAAAGGAATAAGATGACACCTAATACATTCATAAAAAGTATGATGAAAGAAAACTTGAGAAAAACCTTATGAGAGAATAATGGTGGAGGAAACTCTGCTTAAAAATTCCCAAGGTACGAAAGGAGATGTGCTCATGTACTAAATACTGTTTTGTGTTTTTTGTGAGGTACCCCTAAGCCTCACAACTTTACCAGTCCTTTCTAAATGTTTTATTGAAAAGTTTATTTCGTTATTTTAAAATTTCTTTTGCATAAAATGAATGATAATCTTTACTAATGATTGTTTTATTCCCTTATGGGGGGAGGGTCTCGTGATCATGAATGTTGCCATTTTGACATCACGTTAATGAAGGATTAAATTCCTTGGAGATTGAGATGGGTAGAAGTGTTGATTCTCATCTATCTTGACTAGTCTTAACCAGTTGTCATTTTTGTTTATTATCAGTATCATTCTTAGTATTTCTCTGGAGTATCTGTAAAAATGATTGAGTTAACAACGATATTTTGTCATATAAATGGCTTAATGGTTTCTATTTCCCAAATACAATTCTCAGTTCATATTTTGGATGATTATAAGACGAAAATCATTATAAAGATAACCTGTAAACTTTGGTTTTATGAAAATGTTTTCCTTAATATACTATATATATATATATATATAGTATATAATAATGTGGTGTTATATGTGTGTCTCTTACTTTTTCCTAGTTTCTTTGATTATGAATCATGGATTGCATATGGACAAACAAATTGAGTTTCATCATTTCTTTAATAGATGGTGACTCAACCTAGTCTTTAGACACTTGAGAAGGACTCGTGTGAATGGATGATGTCCCAACCTAGTCTCCAAAAGGATCTGGCCAAGCTAAAGGGATTCTTTAGTGGAAAGTTCTATTTTGACAAAACTCCATTAGAGGAGTTAAGGAAAAAAAAAAGGATCAGACCGTCAAACCCTAGTCATCTTTCTCCTAGCCAGGAAAAGCTGCAAACAAGGGTCTTGATCTAAGAGACAAATAAGAGATGCAAGAGAAAACATTGTGAAGTAAGATATACGAAAAATTTTATGTATCATTTTTTTCTGTATCAAGAGTTTCTTCATTTTAGATTTGTAACCTTGTTGTACCTAGACAATACAAGGAAGCTATAAGCATGATGTAAAAGACTTATACTAAACTTATTATTGGTTAACCTATGTATTATTCCATTTGTTTAGATCATTCTACCATTTATCAATAGTTATTTATCATTTATCTAATCTACATGTAAATGATTATATGAAACAGTTCCTTGTTGATTACTTCGTTGTAATTAAGTTATACTCTTTACTACTCTCGAATGGATTACTTCTTTATATCTTATTCACATAATGATCTTTCATCTGCATTTGTGTTATTGACCTTTTCGTTTACAAGAGAACTATATAAGTAGTACGTTCTCGTAATTGGTACTAGTTCAATATTGTATATTGACGTGCTCAATCAACGAACTCTTTGTATATTTTTGAGTTATTTATTTGTCCAACTCGAGTTAAACTTTGTGTTCTTAACTTTTCTTCATTAAATACCATGCTTGATCTACTAAGCATCGTCTGATAGATGTTTGGGCTTTTATCATATTTTGCAACTTTAGTATTATTTTATCTTCTTGATTTTGTTATTGTCAATATTATGATTAATGTTTTATGGATCTAGTAGACAAAGATTAATTTATATTTCCATTTTTACTACCATTCATGTTGTTTATTAGATTCGTGGTGTTTTTTTTATGATATATTTATGTGAGATGGTCTACTATTGAATAAAATTTTTAATATATATATATATATATATATATATATATATATATATATATATATATATATATATATATATATATATATTTATATATATAAATAAATAAATAAAAATAAATATATAAAATATTATATATTAAAAAATAATAATAAACAAAT
>Ga0099825_1009939_pt1 | contig 10603 bp, 7 predicted proteins | sample SiratroredBW_FD_76838 | JGI IMG/M metagenome (GOLD analysis project Ga0099825, IMG submission 76838) | Root nodule microbial communities of legume samples collected from California, USA - Siratro red BW | ecosystem: Host-associated > Plants > Roots > Nodule | place: USA: California | collected... | reverse complement strand
TAAAATAATTAAAATTTATTAAAATTTGTGTTATTGGTTTTGAATGTTTATATATGGGATGGGTGATAGAGATTCTTCTTTTATCTTTAATACCAACCTTTTTGTAATTCTTAGGAGGTGCTCATGTATAGAGACTCTCCTTCACTTTTTCAAAATATATCAATTAAAGTATTTTTCTTCTCTCTTTTCTAATATCTTCTTTCTTCTCTCTTGAGTATTTTTGCTCATAAAAGAGAGTTTGTTTTTTTCTCTTAGATAAGTTCTTAAAGGACATTGATCACTCACGCCTTAAAATATTGATCGTGTTCATGTTTTTAAACATTATCAACAACAATCTTAAGAACTTATGGTTGATGGTATAGAAATCAACAACTCTACACCGAAGATGTTAAACGATTCTTCCGCAATACCAACCATCTTTGCAAAGACGTTTCCGGATGTTTCGAAGTTCAAAGTTTTCTCAGGTTAAAACTTCTAATGCTGGCAGGAATGCCTCTCTACAGAGTTGTTTCTGCACTTACAATGTCGAAACTCGACTCCACTTCTCCTGCAAAACAAATTGATGATTAGATTCACGCAAATAAGGTATGTCGTCACACCTTGTTTAGTGCGTTATCTAACAATTTGTTCAATGTGTATTGCTCCTACAAGGAAGAAAAGGATATTTTAAACTCTCTTATACTCAAATGCACTATCGAAGATGTTGTCCGACAAATGTTTGTTATCGGAAATTACTATCGCTAGAAGATGATAGAGGACAAAGACATCAAGATTCAAATCAATGAGATGATTGAGGATATTAAAGTAAAGAATATTGTCGTACTTGATGAATTTGTTTCGGAACTTTTAATTGAGAAACTTTCACAATCTTGGATAGACTATAAACAATAGTTGAAGCATAGGCACAAATAGATGTCACTATCAAACCTCATCACTCTCATCATCATTGAAAACACCAACAGAAAGGAGTGTGTTGTTGTAAGGGCTAAACCCTTATCCGCCAAGGCAAATATGATAAAAGACAAACCACCTCCAAAAAGGTACGAGAAAAAACCTGATCATAATAAAAAGAATAAATCTAATTTTTCCCGTCCCAATGAACCTAAACCCACCTCGAAGAAAAAGGGAAATTGCTTTGTCTGTGGAAGACTAGGTCACCATGCACATCAGGGCAGACACAAGGTCAAAAATGACAATCCTCCTAAGGCAAATATAGCCGAAGGGGAAGATGCAATTGTTGTTGTCATTTCACAAGTGAACCTTGTGACAAATGTGAGCAAATGAGTATTCTAGGGCTACCAAGTATATATGTGCAAACAGAAATGCATTTTCTTCCTACACTGGTGTGGGGGATGGAGAAGAACAAGTTTATCTTGGTGATTCTAGGACAACTCCTATCCTAGGAAAAGGTAAAATTCTTCTAAAGCTCACATCTTGAAAGACTTTGGATTTAAGCAAAGTGTTGTGCCATCAATTAAAGTTAATTTGATCTCAAGCAGTGTTGGGAGAGGTGGGGTCAAAGTGTCATTCGAATATGATAAGATTGTGATGACAAAAAAATGTTTGTTTGTGGGAAAGGCATATTGTGATCAAGGTCTTTTTGTACTCCATGTTTCTGATATTATTAATGAATTTGGATCTATATCTTCTACTTTTATTGTTGACTCTCATGATATGTGGCATGCTAGATTAGGACATGTAAATTCTTCATATGTTATTAAATTGCAACAACTAGGATTAATTAACATACATGAGTAATTAAATAGTTGAAGGATGTGTAGTTTCTGGTCAAGAAGAAAAAGTACACAAAGTTTCAAAATCTTTGTATGGGCTTAATTAAGCGTCAAAATAATGACATGAAAAACTTGATAATGTCTTACTTTGTGATGATTTTTCTACTAATAAATGTGTGTACACTAAATCTGAGAATGATGAATGTTTCATTATATGTTTATGTGTGGATTTTTGGTACATGTATTAATATAGTTTCTAAAATAAAATTGTTTTTTGAATACAAGTTTTAAATGAAAGACATGGGTGAAACAAGTGTTATTTTAGGAGTTAAAGTCATAAGGAAGGAAGATAATATATTATTATCCCAAAGCAATACACTAAGAAACTTCTTAGAAAGTTTAGCTATTATGATTTTAAATTAGTAAGCACCCCTTACAATGTTAACTCCAAATTAAAGAAAAAACATAGGAGAATCTTTTTTTCAATCTTAGTATGCCTAGATAATTGGGAGCTTATTGCATTTAATGATCTTTTCTAGACTAGACATTGCTTATGCAGCAAGTAGACTGAGCATGTATACTCAATGTCCTAGTTAGGATTTCGGATGCACTTGCAAGACTCATGAGATCATGAGATATTTAACAGATACAATGAATTATGCCATTGAATATAGTGGATTTCTCATTGTGTTAGAAGTGTACAATAATGCTAACTAAAAGGGTACAGTAATGCTATCTGGATCTCTGATTTAGATGAGACAAAGTCCACTAGTGGTTATGTACTTACACTTGGAGGTGGTGTAATTACATGAAGATCAGCCAGGCAAACGATTATTACTAGATAAATAATGGAATAAAAGTTTATTGCTCTTGAAATGGCTAGAAGTGAAGCTAATTGGTTGAAAAACTTCTTAGTAAATATTTCTTTAGGAATGAAACCAAATTCATCTGTATTAATATACTGTGATTTCTAATCAGCAATAATTATAGCTAAAAACATAAGTTGCAATGGAAAGAATAGACATATACAATTAGAACATAATTTGGTAAAGTAGTTGATAAAGAGTGAGATCATTTTCCTTGATTATATTAAGTCAAAATAGGATTTGACAAAATCTCTAGAGGGAAACTTGATTTTAGAAAAATTGAGAGAATGAAACTGATGGAACTTATAAATAAAACAAGCGAAGGAAATCCACCTTTTGTAATTGGAGATCTGATTAATAAAATTTATTGAATATAAATGTTGGAACTGTGTTGTACTACTGTTATTATTGTCATTAACTTTTTTTTTAATTCAAGCAAGCATGTGCTTGCCCTGAATAAATTGCCAAACATATATAATAACTTTTCTATAGAATAAGGCAATGAACAAGGCACGACGATGGAAGATCTCTAAAATAATTTTGGTCAAATTAGTGGAACATGTGCGATACACCTTATACATGATTTTATATTAATTTAAATTTATACGCTAAGTTTTATGTTTCATTTAAACTAGATATTGACGGCACGTTATACAGGCTTATAAATAATTATAATCGTAATATAATTTAGAGATGTAAAAAATTATACTGTTATATAAAAATAAATAATTGTAATTAAATTTGTTTTATATGATCAATATCTCCGAACAACTTTAAAAAGAAATTTAGAGCAGAAAAATGTTTAGGGTAAAGATATACCTAATATCTTCTTGGATTATTATCGTAATTCTCAATCTTTCACAAAGTAGATTCTATTTGGACTAACCTTAGTCTCATATCATGATTTCAATTGAATTGGTACAATAAGGATTGTTGTAACTATTCAGATAGTAGTGAAGTTGTATCTCTTTAATTAATTCTAATTAATTAGAATTTCAATGTTTGATTGTCCAATATTGAAAACTATCATTTAATAGTAATAAATTATTTTTTTATTCTAAAGCTCCTATAATCATATGGAGTATACACGATATCATATTCACTCAATAAATATTAATTATCTTTATACTGTTAGTGATTTTAATGATAAAAAATCTTTTATAGGTGAATCCTATTTCATTGACTCTATATTTACTATTCAGTTTCGCAGTTTCAATACCCTATTGAAACCCTATTAAAATAATTAGGAGTATTACAAATTTATTAAAATAATTAAAACCTATTAAAATTTGTGTTATTGATTTTCAATATTTGCACGTGGATCATACAAGCCAAAATATGCTACAAATTCCACTTTATTGTCAACGAGGACTTACTTGCAAAATTCATTCAAATAATTTAAGTGAAGTTGAACTTAGCTTTGCCAAGGATTTGGATTGTCATTTATAGCACAACATAGGCTTTTGTCTTCTGCACCCCACCATTACTGACTGTACCCCGGAAAACTAACAGAAAAAGATTAAAAATATTCATTATCAATGTATTAACAGAAAAAGATTAAAATATTCATTATCAATGTATTAACCCATAACTGTCACTACCATTACTACTTAGTATTGCTGTACTGTTGGCATTCTAGAGATACAAGAGAGCGGAAACATTAGAGGAAGAAGAAAAGAGAGAGAATTTTGAAAAAAAAAAAAAAAAACTTATTCTGAAAATCTTATTTATTTCAAAAATATATTTCATGGATTTCAAAAATTTTAAATACCATTTCAGATGAAAATCCTATTCTAGAAAATTTTCAGAATAAGTAATCCAAAAATAAATAAATACTTTATAAATTTACAGGGATGCTCTGGATAGCGTGGGAGCAGAAAGAAGAAACCCACGATATAACATTATATAAACATCACATACTCTTATAATGTGCTAAACTATTTTTAAACACTATAAAAAATAAACATTAAAAAAAAGAAAAAAAAAACATTAATCGTCGCATTTTTATAACAATTCCTCAAAAATACCTTCTTATTGCTTCATTTCTAATTACAGTTTTTTTCTCTGACAATTTGTTTCTTAATAGAATTAGGATAAATATTATTTGACATCTTACAACCGTTTTTAATATGATAAAATATTATATTTAATATAATACTTTTTCCGTTGTCACATTTACGTAAAACTACTGAATAAGGTGTCAAATTTCGGCACTCCTGTAATTATTTCCAGAACACCTTAGATTCACTTATTTCCAGAACACCTTAGATTCACTGTCATTGTAGTGATTGATAACAACTCTTCCATTTATGTAAACTATGTTTGATAAATTTTAAGAATATAGTTGAACACCCACAAGCTAGTTAACAACTGAAAAGTTTAATTTGATAAAATTATCTAAAAGATAGTTGAAAACTGGAAAGCTAGTTAAAATTAAAATAAGTTAACTTAAAAGTACTTGGTAAAATCTACTAATGAACTATTTAAAAATTGTATAATGATAAATAAAAACTACAAATAATTATTGAATCAAATATTAATATTAGATAGTTACATATTCTCAACAATTATAAATTTATATTTTTTAAAATTTATTTCAAACTTTTTTATAATATAATTTTTTATATAAATTAAATAAAATTTTTAAAATGATAAATAAAAGTAGAAATAATTATTGAATCAAATATTCATATTAGATAATTACATACTTTCAATAATTATAAATTTGTATTTTTTAATTTATTTTAAACTTTTATAATCCTTTTTTAATGTAAATTAAATTTCAAGTAATATTTTGTATAAAATTTATAATTTAAAATAGTCATTTATCAATAAATTAAAATTAAATAATTGAAAATTAAAAAAAATAAAAAATATAAGATCAAATTAATAATTAAAAATTGTAACAGTGAAACAATAATTCAAAAATTGTAATTATAAATAAGGTTATACATTAGAGATTTTTTATTATCATTTTAAAGGGTAAAATAATAAAATATAAGTTTCATGATAAGTTATGTTGAAACTTTAATATCAGTAACTTATTGAAATGAGTTTAAAATTATTAGAAATTTATTTCGCCAATCACTTATGAAATAATTTTATAAAATTATTATCTACCAAGTGACATTTTAATCTTAATGAAATATTTTGCCATCCATAATTAAAGTCTTCCCTCTAGACATATAAACAAATACCACGGAGAGATACCTAAACAAATACATCATTGTCAGTAAATCATTACAAAAAGAAAATATCAAATACAGATAGAAAATTACTATCGATGACATCTTATTCATTAGTAAAATATCACTTTTAACAAACTTTATCAACAAATTTAATTTGTCATTAATTATTAATAAATTTATCACCAATTATGAATTAAAGTTATCAGTAAATTAATATTTTTTTCATCATTTTTATTTTTTAAAAAATAAAGTTTGATCTCACTAAAAATAAATAAATGAATAAATAAAAAAATAAATAAGGTTGGGGCCAACTCACCAGTTTTACTCTTCACACCCTCTCCTTTTACTGTTCGCACCGCTTTGTCATTGTTGTTTGCACCCTTTACATTATGATACTCACCACACTCTTTTTGGGTCGGGTCGGCCCCTGCACCTCCGTCATTACTTCTCTTACTCCCTCACACGTGCCAATCGGGTTTCCTCTCATTCTCATTCAAAAATAAAGTGTAGAAAAAATTGAAAATTGAAGAGTGCAATTGAAGGCTTTCAGAAGCAACCATCAAAGAAGAACAGAGAAAAAACGAGTATCTAAGAGTCTCAAGAAAGGTAAACGGATGCATTACACAATAACATCTATTCCTGTGCATTCATCTATTCTCTATAAAAACCAAATCAAATAAGCCTATCATAAAACGGCTAAAAACATGAATCAGAGATATAGAATTTCCAGTGTTGTCTCAAAATCACAACAATTCGGAAAAAGAAGGCATCAAATACAAAATGAAAATATAAGTGACGAAAACTTCATAAATGCTCTGATTTTGTATTCTTTGTTTTCTTCTTGTTTCATTCTTGGCCTCTGCACACACGAAATTAGAACAAAAGACAAATTACAAAGAGAAGCACAAGAAATTGGAAGAATTCAACAATAGAAAAGTGCAATTGAGAATTTTCAGAGGCAAGAAGAAAAAGAAGAATGAAGATTCATTGGAACTGGCCTTCCATTACAAGAGCTCCATCTTCCAGTACGAAATAAATAAATCCTAAAATAGTGAACCTGGATTAGTTTGAGCCAACAACAAAATTTAAACGAAAGATGGAATTTGATGTTCATTTCTTTCAATTGGTGAAAGGAATTTCTTTTGAAGAATTCATGAATTTTGAGAGAATATGTGAAATTTAGGTAAGAGTAGAAAATAAGAAAAATGGAAAAGTAATTTAAATACAAATAAAATATTATTTGACTTAAAGTGAAATAACAACAGACATTATAATTCTTAATAATAATACTTATAAATATCATATTTTAATTAAAAATAAAATTGATTAATATAGACACTAAAAACATATGATATTAATTGATGTTAAAAGAAATTAAAAATAATAACTTTTAACATTGCTTATAACTTCATTCTGACGTTAAAAGTATAAATTTGGAGTATCACTTACATTAACAATTATTGTTCAACACTTCAACTTTCAATAACACCTTATTTAATTTATGTTATTAATTCACTATTAAAAAGTCCAATAAAAAATAAATGTTAAAAAAACCATTATATAACAGTGTTATAGTAAAAAAAAAAAAAAACTAATTAACATTTAAAAGAAATAGTGATTTAATTCATTCAAATTTGATATTAAATTAAAAGGTTAATGAAACCAAATCCACCATTTACGGGTACTTCTAGATATGTCATGTAAATTAGTAATTTCCACGTGGTCTGATTATTTCTTGGAGTGGAAGTGCAAATAGATTACTAGAAAGTTGAAAAAATAAAAGAAAATATTAATGCGAAAAATGAAAATCATTATACATTTAAAAATTTCTTCGCAAGAAAACAAAGCGCAGAAACATTGGTCATAATCCATTATATTTTAATATGACTGATTTTTTAATATAATTTATTAAAAATCATATTTTTATTATAATAAAATAAATAGTTAAAATGAACATATTAAAATAATAAATTAAATAAAATTAATTAATTTAAATTTTAATATGTAAATTAATTTATTTTAGTATATTTATATTTTGACATATAATTTTTTTATTCGTTAAAATGTTATAAAATTTTTTATTTTAACTTATTTTTTTAATTCTAATTTTTTTTAAAATTATTTTTATATCAAATTATTTCAAAAATTACTTCTTTAATATTTTAATATAAAAAAATTATTCTATCAAACTATAAAAATTTTACTCGTTTTCTTTACTTTTGCCATTTTTCTCTCGTTTCAAATAATTTCATTTTTTTTTCTTTTTTTTTTTCATTCGCTCCATTCCAAACTAATAATGTGGAATACAATATTTTTTAAAGACACATGTTGTCATAATGATTTCGATAGTAATATGAAAAAATAATCCAAATTTAATGTCAGGTTGAAAATGAGCTAATTTGATAACATTCAAAATGACTTAATTTGTGTTTTATGTCTTAAATTTAATAATTTAAGAACATTATTATGAGAGAGATACTCCTACTAAAATATTTTAAGTTCATTAGTCCATTTTGACTTGTTCTATCAGTCCATTCTTCTTAAATTAAAAATTAAAATAAAAAATAGTTTAAAATATAAAACTTTTATATTATATTACTTAAATATGTAATTATAAATTATTTTTTTTATTTTAATATATAAACAAATTTATTTTATCACATCAATAAAATCAAACCATAAAATTTTCACTCATTTATCATTTATCATTTAGTTTTCAATATCTTTCTCTCATTCCAAATAATTTTTCTTTCTAACTTTAATTACAAACCAAAAATCAGCTAATTTGTTAATGTTCACTTTATTATGTCTTAAATTTAGTAAACATTATTATGAGAAAGATACTCCCACTACCATTAGATTAGACTGTAGATGAGACGTTCCAATGTATTAACAAGTCCAATGTATTATAGGCTGAATTTATATTTTTAATTTATCAGTCTATTTTGACTCATTCTTCCAGCTTGTTCTTTTTAAATTGAAAAATAAATATAAAAAATAATTATAACTTATGAATTAAATTCTAATTATAAATTATGACAGAGTAATTTATTATATAAAGATAATATCTTTTAATTTATCTAATTAAAATTATTAATTATTTATTTAAAACTTAAAACTACATATATAATTAGATATACTTTTAATATATACATATACACATATATATATATATACGTATATATATATATATACATATGTATATATATATATGTATGTATATATGTTTGCTTGATCATTTAAAAAAAGTTTACAATTATTTATTTTTAGATAATATTATAATGTTTTTATTATGATTATAATTATTTATAAGCCGTACAACGTGCCGTCAATATCTAGTTTAAACGAAACATAAAACTTAGCGTATAAATTTAACTTAATATAAAATCATGTATAACGTGTATCGCACGAACACATGTTCCACTAATTTGACCAAAATTATTTTAGAGATTTTCCACCATCGTGCCTTGTTCTATTACTCGTAAACAAATGATTTTACATGTTCGCCAATTTATTTTGCGGCTTATTACCTTATTCTCTATTATACAAAAGTTATTATATAGGTTTGGCAATTTATTTAGGGCAAACAAATTACAACGTGCTTGCTCGAATTAAAAAATTAATAATAACAAAGTACCAACATTTATATTCAATAAAACTTATCACTTCTCAATGGTTGAAAGCAAAAAATTCTGGAGAGGATCCGCGTAATATTTTATTTCCATAGAATCTGGGATCCCTGGAACATGATCACAATGCATGATGACTTAAGGGTCACCATATAAATAACACTATTTTGTTGAAAGTATAATTTCCTTCCATATTAGTCTCTCCCAAAGCATACACAACGTAAAGCAAAAGCACACAGAATGCAGTTGATGGTGAAGGTGTTTGCTCTTGTACAAATATTATTGGTAGCACTTTTCCCTGCTGCTCATGCCTTGCGCAGAGATGAATTCCCTAAAGAATTTGTATTTGGTGCATCAACCTCAGCTTACCAGGTTCTTCTTTCACTCTCTCTCATTATTCCTTTTCATCTATCGCCATTCTCTAGTAGACACTTCATTCTCCAATGTACCCTTTTGTTTCTGTTTCTGATTATGTCTTATACCATATATGAAAGGTTGAAGGTGCAGCCAATGAGGATGGCAGGAAGCCAAGCACATGGGATACCTTCGCTCATGCTGCATCTGGTTAGTATCTTCTATTCACATATGTTTCTTGGCATCAATTTTTCTTTCCATTGTTTAATGCTATTATTTTGTTCAAATAATTCATCATCAAAATATATTTTCAGGGAATGAGTATGTAGGTGATGGAGATGTTGCGTGTGATCATTATCACAAATATAAGGTCTGTCACTCTAAAGAGAACCAAAAGAAATTGTGGTATATATGCATGCATGCACACAATATGCATCTTACATATAGTATACCACTGGCTTTAAATTCACCTAAAAAACTTTGTTGTCTGTTTTGAGCTAATATCAACCTTGATTTTTCTGCAGGAAGATGTTCAACTCATGGCAGACATGGGATTAGAAGCCTACAGATTTTCCATATCATGGTCAAGGCTTATTCCAGGTTATCACTCAAAATATTGTTAGGAGCATTCTTAAATCACTTTCTAAAATAATAAGTTATATATATGTGTGTGTGTGAGTGTGTATTAGAGACACACTAGGTTTAATTTTGATTAGGCGCAATAAACTTTTGACTCCAATTGATCAAACTGTTATTTCCATGCTTTTGTTTTCATGTATTACCAGATGGAAGAGGACGAGTGAATCCCAAGGGTCTACAGTTTTATAACAACC
>Ga0099825_1009938_pt1 | contig 10604 bp, 5 predicted proteins | sample SiratroredBW_FD_76838 | JGI IMG/M metagenome (GOLD analysis project Ga0099825, IMG submission 76838) | Root nodule microbial communities of legume samples collected from California, USA - Siratro red BW | ecosystem: Host-associated > Plants > Roots > Nodule | place: USA: California | collected... | reverse complement strand
TGATTATGATTAATGGTTCTCATTTTTTCAAGTAAACAAGATGTTTTAATCTTAATAATATATTATTATTAATTTTCATTCAGTGATTATGATTAATGGTTCTCATTTTTTCAAGTAAACAAGCGTCTCTCCTAAATCTTCTCACTTTTATAAACTTAATTGATTTTTTTTGTCTGAGAACTTTTAATTCAACTACTTTGTTGGTTGTCTTCTTTTGTCAATCAAAGAGTTCATTCAATTTGGGACACATGGTATCCCAATAGTCTATGACATTGATAAAAAAACGTACATTGATTGAAAGTTATTAAAACTGTCATTTTCAAAACTTCGAAACCTACTTCATTTCAGGAAAAAAAATTGAAACCTCACTCATTTACAATAAGAAAAAAACTTATAAACCTAAGTCATTTAAAAAAAAAAACATATTATCCTGTCCTATACATAAATACATATATTTAAATATAATTCTCTTTTAATGTTAGGTTACAAGTATCATAAAATTAAAAATTAATAGACCTCATGATAAAGTATGATGAGAATACTATAGAGTATAACTATTATGAACACCACATGCAATAAGCAACTTATTTTGTATAGACTTATTAGTTAGTTTGACATTTGAGATCACGGTGTTTGAATTGATTAGTTAGTTTAATATATAACTAGTTTCCTATATTCGGGTTTCCCTTCCTTTTTTATTTGCTTTTCCAAGATCTTGTAGTGTCACATGTTTGCTATGTTCCTTTAATTTTATAAGAATTTACCTTTTATATAGTTTTGAATTTATAGTCTTTCTTATTACCACTTGAAGTGAGTTTATATCGGTATGCTTAATGTATCTTCAAAATTTAGTGTCTTTATTTAAGTGTAAATATTAATATTGAGTACATTGATACATTATTATTTATTGTTTGAACGTCTTTGGATAAAAAACACCACTCAAGTAGTATAAGTTAAAAACTATATTATTTTATGTTTTAGGATACTTGCAATATCAATTTATTCTTTATTTTAATTATATGTAATCAATTATACTCTTATAATATAATTTGTTTTTACACTCTATGATAATATTTTAAGTTTTCAATAATTTTGAATAAGTGTATATAATTATACCATACAGATATTCATGTGCATATATTCATATTTAAATAACCACATTACTTTAATAATAATATATTTATCTCATATGATTTAATACAAACATGAATAAACCTCTCTAGAATATCATAAAATTCAACTAAGCTGACGATACTTATAAAATGTTAAATCTGCACTGTCAACATATTTCTTTATCATATTACTATCATAATTCACATTCAAAATTTAAAAAAAAAAAAAGAGAATAAATTTCATACCATAGAAAAATATTAACTTAGCTTAATCTAATCAATATTAAAATCGATATGTTTTGATGTTTTTTTTTTTTTTCTACTTCTTAAGTGATTTACTGTATTACTAAAAGAAATGTTTTATCAAACTATACTTTTAACAATAATAGAAAGTAATAACTTTTTTAAAGATAAATTTTATACAAAATAAATCTATTAAAATTTATATATTTATATAATTGTTATAGATGTTAGACTTAAAAGTCTAGTTCTTAAAATAGAATGAAAATTTATCTTAATAAAATTTAATTAATATATTTTGTTACCTTATTCATAAATATTTAATTATATAAATAAAATATACATATTTTAATATAAAAATTATATTAAAAACTTTACATCAAATAAAAATAAAATCAATTTATAATATATAAATAAATACAAATCTTATGATACAAATTAATTTTATAAAATTATGTTAAATTTATTTTTAAAATATAGAATTAGAATTTCAATCACACTTTGATTCACATTGTCTCTCTCACGAGGTGTGAAGCTTCGTTTCTATTTTTCTTTTCCCAAATAAAACTTTCCTTTGTATTTTCTTTTTCCCAATTTTAGAGGCACTGCTTTCATCTGAAATTTAGCATACGTATATAGCTAATATGATAGATACTGTACCAATTGGGTTGCCATCAACTTAATTAAAAGAATATTACTGTACAGGGAACAAGAGTACAGTTAGGTAATAAATTAGTCCGACTGGCAACTTCCACCGGATTACAGAGGAATTTATGATCGTTGTTTTATTGCCTTCCACAAAATGAGACATTTGCAAGATATTTTCTTAAGTATCACTTAGGGTTGCTTGAAAAATTGTACTTTTGTTATTTTAATTATACATCACAATAAATTATATATATAAACTAATTAAATAACAAAAAGTAATTATCTTTTAAGTGGTTATTTTATAAGTCTGTGTAAAGCTAGTGTTATATATAAGTGCTTGTATTCCCGTGAAGCGGGAGATGTGTTTGGTTGAGCAGGGAAAGAATAGGTAAGATGTGGAAGTTGAAGATAGGAGAAGGAGGAGAGGGGCTGATATCAGCAAATAATTTCGTGGGGCGTCAACATTGGGTGTTTGATCCAAACGCAGGAACGGATGAAGAACGCAGTGAGGTAGAAAGCCTACGACACCAATTCACACTAAACCGACTTTCCATCAAACAAAGCGCAGATCTCTTCCTCAGAATGCAGGTATGCCACGTCACCTATTTTATTCATCAAACCCTCCCAATTTAATTAATTAACTCATATAGTGTTACACTAAAATTCATGAATTCCATCAATTCATTTCTAGATTGAAGGATTGGGGCAAATATAAAAGTTGTTCAATATATAACACTAAATTTTATAAAAACATATTTATGAAACGTGTTTTTTTTTCTACAACGTAAAAATTAAATGAAGAATGCAAAAATTCTATATATTAGCTACCAATTTTACAAGTTACTAACGATCTTTATAATTTTTAATAAAAGTAATACCTTTAGCTTACTAAATTACTTTTTAGCAGATAATAATAATCAATGATTGTTAAAAAAAATTCAAAAATGATATATTTCTGCTCAAAATTAATCTTATAAATATTAACAAGACAAAAATAAAAATTTAAAATAAAATAGAATACAATAAAAAAATAATATAAAATATTACTTAATGTGTCGTAATATTGAAATTATCAAATCTTTTACAAGGTATAAGTTTGTCTCATTAACCAAGATTAATAAAAACATTAAAATTTCAAATAAATATAAAGAAAAAATGAAATCATTTGATTTAAATAATATTAAAAAGCTAAATTATACTCAAATAATTTATCCGATAAAAGATATTATATTCACGATAAAAATTATAAAAATAAAACATTTGAAAAAAAAATGGAAAAGAGATATATAAAATATTTATTCCTATTAATACATAAAAGTATCTTCTGTGTATATAATTATTAACATATATTATTATTATTATTCTTAAATTTGATACACAATTTAAATATTGTCTATGTACATCAGTTAATAATTTCTTTTAGTGTTATATTTTGATTAGATAATATTACCTTCTAATAAATAAAAATTAATTAATTTATTTGATAAATAAATAATTAAATATTTTTTAAATAAATAAATAACTACTAAAAATAACTGTTATATACTTTGTAATACATTTTTTTACAAAATTGTATATGAGTGTATATATATTAAATTGTATTATTTTTAATTATTCATTTATAAAAATAATAAAATTACATATTTTATTATAATGAAAATATAAATAAACGTCAACAAAAAATCCTTTGTTCTTAATAGAATATAAATAATAAATTATGTTGGATGAAATAATGGAAAAGAAAAAACGAGGTCGTATATTTACCTAGAGTGACAAACGTGAGGAAAATTCTGGGAAGGAATAATACTTATCCGCGTTAATATTATCATTTTCCTTTTCATTTCCAACTACTAAGACCACGACAGAAGGCGAAACTACCACTCTACAATTTTTGGGTACAGATACAAACCACTCATTCAAGGAACTAAGACATTAATTACATCACAACGAATTAATAAGTAAATCATGAATTTTCTAATGCATTATACTAAATAATTTTTTTATCCAATAATCTTAACACATTGATTATATTATTTGTACAAAAATATATTTTAATATTAATATCTTTATGATAATAAATTTAACATTTTAATTGTAACATCTCGCTATCTAAAAAGAACACATAAACTTATATATATTATGAAGTAAAATTTCTTAGATCTAAAACAAGTAATATGTGCTACTTAAGTCTGACACGTGTGGCTCTGTGATGCACATGTACCATCGTATACAAGTAAATGTTTTGGTACACGTGGTTGTTATGCATATACCAGTTAATATATGGTAAGACGATCATCACAATGTTAAAATAAGTAAAAACAAAAAAAGAAAATACGTTAATATATGGTAACACTATCGTTATAATGTTAAAATAAGTGAAAACAAAAGAAGATGATTTAATTGTGTACTAATTTTATGTTTATAAATCGTATGATGATTACAAGATTAAGCTAAAATGAATTTAGTCTCTTACTTTTTATATTAGTTTGTCTATATTTAGTTTTCAACTAATTAATTAAATTCTATTATATACATTAATCTTCTAAGTTCCAATATGATTATTCTTTTAAAATATAGTCATTCGTTTATCTTGTTGGAATTCATTTACTCCTAACTAATTTATAGTATTTTTTAAATATAAAATCTCTTCTCATTAAAATCTGAATATTTTTTAGAATATACTCAATTTTAACTAACTGGCTGAATATTTTTTAAACACTTAATCACTCTTAATTAAAACCACAAATATTATTTTGGAATGTAATAACAGAAAATACACCAAGAATTAATTACAAAAGTTATTTAAGGTTTAAGAAATGAGAAAAGTAAAAAAGAAAACAAATAAGTTAAAAGAAAAACTAATACCAGATAAGATACAAGCAAAGAAAATATTGATTAATAGATGAAAATAAAAAAAAATAATGATGATGATAAAAAGAATTAAAAATGTGTAAAAAGAATTTCATAAAATTATAAGTCTCTTAAAAAAAAAGAAAAATTAAAATAATAGAAACTTTTGTGTCAGTTTATTAAAGAATTGGCTTGCACTTGACCATCCACGTTTAAAAGCAATGTAAATAATTCTCTTAAAACAAGTTAAACCAGACACGTTATAACAACTGAAATAAAAACCAGTTATGGTCGGTTATTAAGCATTAGGTGATTTTCATAGCAAAAAATCATATTAATTTTACACTACTTTGGAATATTTTTTGTGTGCGTGTATTGTTGATAGGAAGGTTAATTAACTTTTTAGGGTTAGAAGTGTTTTAAAATATATAAAGGAACTCGTAATTTAATCGTATAAAAATCTAATCCCTTTAGAAAATTTTAAAATTAGATAAGAAAAATTGATTAGCTTTAACGAAGCAAGATTTTTGTATTACGTTATCTTATATATTTATATTACATTTAATTAGCCTGTATAAATAAAATTAAATATAATCAAATTAAATTATAGTATTATTTAAATACATAAAAATTTAAGTAAATTATAGTATAATTCAAATATTATTTTCATTCAAATGTGAGAGATAGAAGAGGGATTATTTTATTGCTTTGTAACATAATTGTTTCTCCATGATAAAGAATATGTATTTGTTTTATCAATCAACAACTAAGTATTTGAAAAGTAAAATATATATTTTCTTGTATCCTTTATAGTGAACACTTTTCTCATGGATTTATGATTAAAAACTTATGTTGATTTCTTTCTATATCTATGTTTATATCAAAATTAACAGTTAATTAAAACAACTTGCAAATTAAATATTTATTCAAATTAAGATGAAAAAAATACTCCAGAAAATAAATAAATAAAAATTTATACAAAATTAAATATCTTCATAAATAAAAAATTAAATTTCGAGACAGAAGGAAAGAAAAAAAAAAAAAAAAGTGATAAAAGCGATGATCGCCATTTATCTTCAATCCCCATTGTTCATAATATTTGTGGTACTGAGGCTTCCAATCCCTTTTTTGTTTTCCTTAATGTTTATGTCAATGTGAGAACTATACTTAATTGAAATACTCAAAAGACACATTTTTAATATTGACTAAAAAAAAAATGGTGGCATTAGCCGTACTACACCAACAAGACATGTAACAAAAAAATGTTTGTGATATAAGATCCGAATTTTATAGAAAGTACATTAAGAGAAGAAAGTACACTTATAATTATTGATTGAAAATTTAACGGCATACAAAAAAGTATAAATAAAAAAAAATATTTTTAGTTGATGATTAATACTATGTAAGTGTGGAATTAATTATGTAAGTATTGACTAATATGCAGCTGAGAAAAGAGAATCAGTGTGGGGTGATTCCAGCAGCAGTGAAAGTGAGAGATATAGAAAATGTTACGATGGAAGCATTAGTTATTACAATTAGAAGAGGCATCAGTTTCTATTCATCCATTCAAAGCAGTGTTGGGCACTGGCCTGCAGAATCAGCTGGCCCTTTGTTTTTCCTTCAACCTTTGGTGATGGCATTATACATCACAGGATCCCTTGATGTTGTTTTAGGACCTGAGCACAAGAAGGAAATAGTTCGATATTTGTATAATCATCAGGTATATTCATCACTTTCTTTAGACCAAATAAGATACATCTCTCTTGGTTTTTAATAATCGGCCAATGATCTAATTAAAAACACAAACAAATTATACGACCCTATCAGATTAGGGTCACTGTACCATTATATAAGAGTAATGGAAGACATACGGAATAATAGCATATAGTTTTTTTTTCTTTTTAACAGCTAAGAATAAAAACGGAATAATAGCATATAATATAGACGTGGTGTGTTTGTGTGTATGAAGAATGTCTTACTAAATAGTTGATTTTTTATTGTATAGTTTGTAACCGTAGAAGAAAAAGAGAAGGAGCAAGGACTTAAGAGCAAAGATTTGAGAATCTCGTACATTATTTGGAATAGTAAAAATAGATGGGCTAAGAAATAAAGGGAGTATATATAGCTCATATATCTTTTTAGTGATTAAACAAACTCATTGCATATTTGACATAACTGACTATTATTAACATTTTAATAAAAATTATTTTAAACATATAGGTATGGTATATAATCGACTATAAATATTATTTATAAAAGTTACATTATTAATTTTCAATTTTATTTGCACTCTATATTTCTTTAAGTAAACACGTTTATTTTTACGTCTTTTTCCTCACCTGTTTACTTATTCTTCATCTATTTTTTCTTCAGTTAACAAACAAAGCATAATCTTAAGTTAAGTTTGAATAACAAACGTCATTATGAATATTGTTACTTGAATAAGATTATTTCTTTCGTAGCACATACTGTGGACAAAAATCAAGGAAAATCATATTATCAGATGCCACGAAGGCTTCTATAACTTAATAACTTTCTTTAGAATTAATATAAAATAAACCAAACCAAATATATTGAATTAAAACTTCTGATAGAATAGATCAAGATTATATTATTTTGTACATAAAATGTAGGTAATTACCACTTTATCATAACTAATTGTTTTGATGAATATTGTGTTATTAGAGGTAATGATAATGAATGGTATAAAGTTAACGATTGAATATTTGTTACGCGATGAATGATAATGCAGACTGAATTTATTTAACGAGAATGAAGTGATTTTGTGTTGAGACAGAATGAAGATGGGGGTTGGGGATTCCATATAGAGGGTCACAGTACAATGTTTGGATCAGCACTGAGCTACATTGCCTTGAGGATACTTGGTGAAGGGGTTGGAGATGGCGCGGAGCAGGCAATGTACAGAGCAAGAAAGTGGATCCTGGACCATGGTGGTTTAGTGGCTATTCCCTCCTGGGGAAAGTTCTGGGCCACGGTAAATAAATATTCATCCATTTTCACACTTGAGTTGAGTTGAGTGCGTCACGTAATATGATTTTGTATAGGTACTTGGTGTCTATGAATGGTCTGGCTGTAATCCACTTCCACCAGAGTTTTGGCTTCTACCCAAAGCCTTCCCCATTCATCCAGGTTAGTCTGGGAGACCATGCAGCTTTAGGGTTTTGATTAATTAAAATCATAACTTGAGGAATTTAAAATCATGCAGGGAAAATGCTCTGCTACTGTCGCTTGGTTTACATGCCCATGTCCTATTTGTATGGGAAGAGGTTCGTAGGTCCACTCACTGCCTTAATCAGATCGCTGAGACAAGAAATGTATAATGAGCCTTATGAAGAAATCAACTGGAATAAAGCCCGGAACACTGTTGCTAAGGTCCATATATAAGATGTTTATATTTAATATAAAATCTGTAAATTAATTTACACAAGTAACTAAGCAGGTATATAAATTTATTTAGGAGGATCTGTACTATCCACATCCTATGATCCAAGACATGTTATGGGGATTTCTGCATCACGTGGGAGAGCGTTTTCTGAAATGGTGGCCCTTTTCTATGCTGAGACAGAAGGCATTGGAAATAGCAATCGAGCATGTACGTTACGAGGATGAGAACAGTAGATACCTTTGCATTGGAAGTGTAGAGAAGGTAAAATGATTATTACAATTAATTGATTAATTCATGTAGTAGCTAGTTGCTTATCTCCTTAATTAATGGAAATTAATTACAGGTGTTGTGCTTGATTGCGCGTTGGGTTGAGGACCCTAACTCAGAGGCATACAAACTTCATTTAGCCCGAATCCCTGATTACTTCTGGCTCGCTGAAGACGGCTTGAAAATCCAGGTACCATTACCCTTTTTCTGTGTTTCTTCATCTAGATCTATCTGCTGTGCTTAACATATACTACTATCATCACTAACCTATGTGTCTAACATATCGTTTATACGCTTTTATGTGAATACTGTGTTCATTTCCTGGTGTGCCTCTGTAACTTATCATTAATATGTGTAAATACTTTATCATGTTCATTTCAAAATAATTTTCTATCATATTACTTTCTCTAAACTTTGGATACAGCAGTTAAATAAGAATATATATTTTTTTTAAATCCAATAAAAGGAAACACAATGTTTTTGATACATATGATAATTAATTAAGGTTACTCAACACAAAACTATTTTCAATAGACAGGAAGAGTAAAATTTGAGGAATCTTTTGCTAAATTTGTGTTAATAAATAAATACTTTTTATTCATTTGTGTTGTAACCTTAAATGGAAGGACTATTAATTTAGTGTCACTGGTAGGTTTGTGTGCATGTAACATATCATTAATATATATTTTGTGGTACGTGTGTGCATGCAACATATCATTAATATGCATATCTACTTTATTAATTTAGTGCATTTACTCTTGTCTAATCAAAATAAATATACTTTGACACTATTTACAAAACTTACACCATTTTACTTCTGTTTTTTATAATAAAATATAATATCTTAATAAAATATTATTATTTTTTAATGTTAAATAGAAGTAAATTACTGTTTGCCGTGTCAAAATATCACTGCCCAATCAAATGTATGTGTGAATGTGAATGATGATTATTAAAAATCAGATGATATTGTTGGTTTGATTGGTCAAACATATGTCTCAATTAGTTAATTCTAAAAAATTGAAGGACTTGATAATCGGTATAACAAGTTGAAATCTAGTCAAATCGTTGTAAAACTAACCATATTTGATTAAGGGTCGATGTACAAAATTTGTTTGACCTAATGTTTTATTATGACTGTTAGTAATTATTTTTATTATTTTTAAATTTAATAGAATTCTTTAAATAAATAAATAAAATCACACATTTAAAAAAGATTATAAATATGCTGTTTTACTAAAATGGTGCCAGTTTTTATTCAAATTTACTGAAATAGGTATATTTGAAACTTATATAAAGGAATAAGTATTTTGTTTTAGTTTTTATCTTTTTATTTTCAATGAGATTTTACTTGATACATAGACTTTACTCTTTTTTTTTCAAATTTTATATTAAAAACTTATTTTTTTATTTCAGAAAATATATTTTTTATTTTATTTTTTTAATTATTTGATTAATAAATTAAATTTTAAATATTAAAGTATTATTATATATATTTTTTCAAATATTCAGATATATGTAATAAATTAAGAATTGCATATAAATTTTAATAGTTAAATTATCCAAAAAAATAAAATAAAAACTTATATAAAAAGTTAAAAGGGAAAAAAACTTTAATAAGTAAAAAAAATAAATATATCAAAATAAAACCATGTTTACCAAAAACTTGAAAAGATTTGAAAAACTCACTAATCAAAATATGAAAAAAATTGAAATAAAAAATATGTTGATATAAAAGTTTTAAAACATAATATTAAAAAAATTAAAATATAAAAAAATCATACTTTACATCTACAAATTTTATAAAAACAAAAAGTAAAATAAAAAAAAGAGAAGTCATCTTTATAAACTACGACTTCCATAAATAAAAGAATAAATTAAAAATTATGTTTTCAAAGCATGACTTCCTTTTTTTTGGTGTATTTTGAAAACACTAACTTCTTCTTCTTCTTTTTTATTTTTAATGAAGTTGTGTATGACTTCCATTTTTCTAACTTTATTTTTTTTAGAGAGATATATTTTTGTTTCAATATATATATATATATATATATATATATATATATATATATATATATATATAT
>Ga0099825_1009931_pt1 | contig 10611 bp, 6 predicted proteins | sample SiratroredBW_FD_76838 | JGI IMG/M metagenome (GOLD analysis project Ga0099825, IMG submission 76838) | Root nodule microbial communities of legume samples collected from California, USA - Siratro red BW | ecosystem: Host-associated > Plants > Roots > Nodule | place: USA: California | collected... | reverse complement strand
TTTTTAACTTGAATTTGATTTATAATCAAGTCGTAACAATCAAATATTTTCTAGATGAAAATCAAATGTTTGAAATATTATTTTTAATGTCTACAATAGTTATGTTTGAAAACGTTTTCTGACAAACGGTCATATAATCATCCATTTAAGGAATCAAATGAATCAATGTGTTTATGATTAATTGTGATTAACTCTTATATATGCAAATCTTGTTTGAATTGTTTCTATAAACAAAATAGAGACACAAATGCTTTGAAGATTCAAATCATAACTTTCTATATCAAGTGTCTAAGCCAAGAAAGATGAAAATTCTCATTGAAGTTCAAACAAAAACCAAGTCTTTACTAGTCAAAGTTGCAATGGTCATCTTTCACGTCAATATAAAGGATTCAAGATAAAAATGAAGAACACAACAACTATATTTTATAATTCTTTCAATCTTATAAGTGATTATATAATGTTTTTTATAGGTAAGTGATCACTACTCTCTCTCTCTCTCTCTCTCTATATATATATATATATATATATAATAATAATTAGCAACATAAAACAAAATGTTACTAAATCAAACAAAATGTTATTAATATGATTTAGTAACATTTTTACTTATTAATATAAACATTTATAAAAATGTTAGTAAATATTTTTTGTAACATTTATTTAATAAAATAATATTTTAAAAATGTTACTAAATTCTTTTAATAATATTATTTTAAAAAGAAAGTAACACTACAAAAATGTTCTAAAACTTTTTAATAACTTTTTTTCAATATAAAAGCGGCATTTTAAAATTATTATTAAAATTTTGTAGTAATACTTTTTTCAGTAAAAATAACATTATAAAAATGTCACTAAATTTGGTAACATTTATTTAATAAAAAGATGATATTTTAAAAATGTTATTAAATGCTTTTAGTAATATTTTTCTTAATAAAAATGTTACTAAAAATGTCTAATAACTTTCTTTTAATAAAAAGGCAACATTTTAAAATTATTTCTAATATTTATTTTAATAAAAGTAGCATTAATGTAACTAATTTAAATATTTTATAATATTTTAACAAATATTACTAAATTATTAAATTGTTTAACAGAGGAACGTGTATTACCAGAGAGAAATTCGTTATGTTTTTTGAAAAAAAATTAAAAAATCACTAGACAAAAATTTGAATGAAAGTAAGAAAAGTCAATAAATTTAATTAATATATCTAAAAAACTAAAATCCCAATCCTTACTTAAGTTAAGAAACACAATTGTTTAGAAATATATTTTTTATATGGACATAAATTTCAACTAAACTCACTAAAAAATTTACTTTCCCTCCTTTTCCTTTAAGTATAAGCTAAAGTAGCAATAGCACCCACTTGTCCCTCAAAACTCGCATCAATTTCAATACTAAAACATGTTAAAATAAGCTAAACTAAATAGGGTCCTAAATTCACCTTCTAAGAGAAAATGATAAGTTACTTGAATATTTCCTTATGTTAAAACAAATAAGTTTAAAATGGATATAAAGTTATCGAAACTCTTGACAATGTAATATTAAGTTCGTACTTAGAAACTAATATATAACTCTCTAGTTGAAGTTTTGTCTTGAATGTAACAAGTAATATAATTAATTATTAGATAACATATAGGTTCTCTTGAAATTCATTCCATATCAGAAAATAAAACACGTACTTATCTCAATTCTCATGTTCATTCAACTAAACAAAAAACAACAACCATGGCAAGAATAAATAAGACAAAACTTGTTTCAATCAATGATCCCACCATAAATTCTTATCTTCAATTGCAATAATAGAGTGATGCATAAAATTCAAGAATTACATAGTATAAACTATCAAACATGTCCTCATGACTAATGAAGTGAAATAGATTAATTCAAAAAAAGATTAATTCATCTTACGGATGAGATACAAACTCGACCCTTTTAAAGTCAATGAAAAAAGAGTATCACAATAGATGCATTAGTGATCATGCCGTTAAAGAAAACTTATATTAATTGTACCGCCATATTTTATTTGCTTTGGTACATGTTAGTTTGGTTGATTCAACAACTACATTGGAAAGTCCTTTTCCAAACCAATGTCCTCAAGACTTCTAAGTTAATCCAATTTGTAACTATCTCACAATTCTTACAACCACTCAAAGATACAATGATCTCAAATATTTGCTATATTTGCAAAGATACCAAAAAGCATAATTCTAGTGGTTCATTTCATGACTCACTTCATGCTTTGTAAGTAGAGAAAGCCAATTTAAAATATATCTAGCCTATATATTATATTCCATATCATTTTATATTTTTTATGGAAAAGAAACTTTGACAATCGCAGGTTCATTACAACCCTGTGTCAACCGTGACGTGGCATTATTTTATGATGTGGTTTGAGGGTAGAAATAATATTTGGATCATGAATTAAAATATTTGAATTTTACAACTTTTTTTCGACAGTGTTTCCTTAGACAGAGAAAAGAGAAAGGTGCCCCAATTTTGAAACTCAAATCCCAATCCCAATCACTCTCACCCTCACTCACTTCAATTCTTCTCTCCTTCTTCTGTGATGCGAGTTCAAATCAAAAATTGAGGCAAAGCGAAGATCAGAGAGAGAGGATGGTTTCGTATGTGAATATCTAGCTGTACGGCTTGGGAAGGTTAGTGGTAGTAGGGATGGTATTGCTGGTGGTGTTTCAGGAGAAGCTTATCTATGTTCCAGTGCTCCCTGGTCTCACCAAGTCTTACACCATCAATCCCTCTCGCCTCAGATTCATCTACGAGGACATCTGGCTTCGCTCCTCAGACGGTGTTCGCCTCTAAGCCTGGTTCATCAAGCTCTTTCTTGATTGTCGATGTCTTCGCTCTTCTCATTGATTTCATTTTATTTTCATCTTCTACCAATTACTTTATTGTTACTATCCCTTAATGGTTTGTTACGAGTTTAATCGATTCATTAGTGTGTGGCGTGGAATGGGAGAAATGCATAAGAAGACCGCGTCACAGAAAGAGACAGAGACGACACATGCTTGGAAAAAACGATTCATTGCAACAAAAGAGGGAGACAACATACGTCGGAGACCAAATGTGAATGAAACCTTCCACCTCACCGTCTCGTTTAGTTCTCGTTTAAGTGTAATTACACATGAAGGTATCAATATACCATAGACTATTTTTTACTATCCAATGCCTTCTCTTTATTTTTATAAAAAAAATAATAATAACTTTACGTTTAATTTCAAGCTAAGTAAAAAATAAATCACCAAATCCAAATTATTAGTACAAACACTAAATTATGTTCAACTTTGTTTGTGGGCGTCGCAGTAGGATCTGGAAAAGGCTTATGAGAAAGCCGCCATAAAATTTCACCCGGACAAAGGTGGCGATCCCGAGAAGTTCAAAGAGCTTGCTCAAACATTAAGAGGTTCTGAGTTACCTGAGAAACGTAAGATTTATGATACTTACGGTGAAGATGCTCTTATGACACAAACAAGAATGTCCACTTCGAAACCCATATCCTCCTTCCGACTCACCTCCCTCCTCCGCTCCCAGAAAGACCCCTCCGCCGCCCTCCAACTCTTCCTCAACCCAAACCCTAACCACCCCTCGCCTCGCCCCTTCCGCCGCTCCCTCCGCTCCTACAACATCATCATCACCAAACTCGCCCAAGCCAAAATGTTCCCCCAAATGGAACAACTCCTCAACCACCTCCACACCCAAACGCGCTTCCCTACCCCCGAGCCCCTCCTCCGCCACGTCATCGCCTGCTACGCCCGCGCCCGCCTCCCTTCGCGCGCTATCCGCACCTTCCTCTCCATCCCCTCCCCCTCCCTCCGCTCCTTCAACTCCCTCCTCCACGCGCTGCTCCTCTGCCGCGACTTCCTCTCCCTCACGCGCCTCCTCCCGCACCTCCCCCGCTTCCGCGGCCCCGACGCCTGCTCCTACAACATCCTCATGCACGCCTGCTCGCTAACCGGCGACCACGATCGCGCGTGGAAGCTGTTTAACGAAATGCGCAGGCGAGGTGTACGTCCGAATCAAATCACGTTCGGAACTCTGATCACCGTGCTGTGCAAAAAGCCTCAATTGCACCTCCCCCGGGCGTTTAAGGTGAAGGAAGAGATGGAGCGGGTTTTTAAAATTAAGCCTAATGCTTTTGTGTACTGTAATTTGGTTAAAGCTGTTTGCGAGGTAGGTGATTTTGATTCCGCGTTTAGGTTGAAAGATGAGATGGTGAGGAACAGTTTGAAGCTTGATGCTGTGGTGTACAACACTTTGATTTCGGAATTTTTGAAAGCGGGAAAGAAAGATTTAGGGTTTAGGGTTTTGGAGGAAATGAAGAGTGGTGGTGTGAAGCCGGATTCTGTGACGTGTAATGTGTTGATTGGGGAGTTTTGTAGGGAGGGGAATTTCGAAGAGGCTTGTAGGGTTTTGGATGATGGGTTGGAGGGTGTGAAGCCTGATGTTTTTGGCTACAATGTGGTTATTGGGTGGCTGTGTAAAGAGGGGAAATGGAGGGAGGCTGATGATTTGTTTCGGGACATGCCAAGGCGGCACTGTGTTCCTGATGTTGTGACTTACCGAACACTGTTTGATGGGCTTTGCCGGTGTATGCAGTTTGAGGAAGCTGGGTTGGTTTTGGAGGAGATGATTTTTGAAGGCTATGTTCCGCGTTCCTCGAGTTTGAATGAGTTTGTTGGTATGTTGTGCAAGGAAGGGGATTTTGAGTTGCTGGGGAAGGTTTTGGGTGGTTTGGTAAGTGGGGGATTTTGCTGTGAGGATGTGTGGAGAACTTTGGTTTTATTGGTTTGTAAGTCGGAAAACATGTTGGAAGCTTCTGAGCTTTTTGATGAATCGGTGTTGGCATGAATTCTAGATTTGGTTTCAGTGAATGCACAGTGAGATTCTGTTAGTTCAAAAATACGTATTTTCAGGGATGGCCTGGACTCTCCTAATCCTGCCAAGCATAAAACTAAGCGTTTCATCAACGATCTATACCAGAGAGGTGAATCTGTAGTCCACAAAGCGAAGATGAATATCCGTGAAGAGTAATTGCAAGCAAGTTCGAAAGGCTTGGAGTATTGGTTTGGACACACCTTTTGTTGAAGGAGATATGCTTATTGAGGCCTTCTAAGTTCCCCCTTCCAGAAAAGGGTCAGCAAGTCACCAATTCTACTGCAGTGTAGATGCTCCAAACCATCAGGTAGGTAGCTTCAATCCAAATTATTGTGATTTTTGCATTATACTTTTAATCTGATAGTATTTGTTGTTTTGATTTCTATAGGATGAAGTGAATGAGATGTATCTAATTGTGATTAAAATGATATAGTAATGATACATAGGTCTTGTTTTGACGAATTTCTCTATAAGGATTTTAAGAGAGAAAATTAGGAAGAAAAATTGAAATTAGCTTTTCCATATTTTTAAAATTAATTTATGCTCAAGCTAATTTGTAGAAACTATCTCTTATAGTTTATCTAATTTTTTTTGAACTTGTGTATAACTAGTTTTAACTTATGGAAAAACTCATTTCGTTTTTTTCCTTTTTAATCTTTTTGACATACAAATCCTTATGGCATAGCTTGTACAATAAGCAGATATATATGGCCTTGCTCTCTTGGTACTTCCATTTCCATTATAACAAGCTAAACAGCCCACTGGGAAAGAAAAATAAATGATTTTACTATTTTCTTCATATTTTAATGGAATTTCTGTAGCTCAATTTGAGGTGATTGATATGCTACATGGCTGGGTAATTAAGTTGATGAACGCTGTAATATCAAATAAGGGGCATTGTTCTTAAAATGTTGATAAACTGCTTAGAAAATGAATGACAGCTTATTATTTTCATTGTATCTTGTTGTTCTGATTTGAATGGAAAATAAAATGATTCCAAGGTGATAGAGATATTCACTATTTTTTTACTGACTTGTCATTGTTAATGTCTAATGTTGGTGCATCTTTTTTATTGTGATAAATATGGATATGTTGTAATATTAGAAATTTCAAGTATACTAGTTAAAAATTAAAATTTGTGGGATTATGTTTAAGGTTATCTAGACACATAATTGGATTGAAGATAGTGTATTTGCTTCTGCTTCAAGGGAAGGATTTCTAGTTTCAACATGATAATTATTTAAAGAACTGTCTTGTGAAAATCTGGCTTAGGATAAGGACCGTCTTCTGGTGGTCTTGGTGCTACAGCTGCATCATTCTAAGTTCGGGATCAAATGGCTGTCAGTTGGCATATGAAGTTTAGTGGAAGACGGTTGCTTTGGTACAAACTCGCATTCATACCTTTGTAAAGATTTTTAACCCCAAAATTGAATTAAGGTAACTTTGTTTGATCAGCTATTTAATCCGAAAATTTGCATTTTTTTGATGCAAAGATTCTTTATTTGCATATGACCGAATGTGATGAGGAAATAATTACATATATTATATGACTTGCATGAAAATTGCGTTGGTGATTGATTCATACCATTGTGATGTTGAGCAAGAATTAAGTTAGCTATCAAGTATCAACTTCATATCACGACCCCCCTTTTCATAGCTAGACTTGGGAATTCTAAAATTTTCAAAGATTAATTCGAGATTTATGAGCTATTACTTACATATGTTTTATACATGGGAACTGGATATTTTTTTTGAAAAGTATTGGCATAGTTGGTCAGATTGAGGACATCTTTATTTTTATCATCTACATGCATGTCCCTAAGCTTGCCCACGGGTAAAGATACTTTTTTTGTACTTTGTGCGAGTACGATCTTTTACTATAGTAGATTTGAAATACTCAACTCTTCTAGAAAATGCACTATAGTCATCTTTATTAGAAGGGTTATGAGATAAGGTCGCACCTTACTTTTTATGCATCTCATTGTCACATTATTCAAAAGACCTCAATATAACTTTTGCTATTATACAATATAAGATTCTACTTTAATAATATTTTACTCTTAACTTCTTGAGAGAGGAGTTGCTTTTAAGATAAAAAATAAATTTGTTATTTTTATAATCCAGAGTCTTATACATTATGAGTTTTAAATGTTTTCATATAGCATCCTTTGATGGAAATGGAAGGGTCTTAAACTCATGACCCTGAATATGACCTTTGCAATAGAGATGTCCTAAGCAATCATATGGCTTTTTTTGTTTCTTGGTTCTATCTTATACGCACTAAATAGAATCCCAATTCCTAGCATAAATATCTACAATAAATTGATGGTGAAAGCGAAACTTGATACCCAAGAAAGAAGCTTTACAAGAATGTGTGAACTGTGTCGAAAGGGAGGAGGCGTGACCTTGTATGGCGTTTTGGCACAGTTGTCCAATAGGAACAACTAATTTACAGAAGTTTGGAGGTGCCAACTTTGAGGCATCTCGTGCGTCATCAACAATTGACGTGCTCATCTATCATTCTTGCAGTATGACTTTTGAAGATTTTTAAACTTTATTTTCTTGATAAGACATTGGTATTGAGTATTTAATAAATCTAGTAAATGCAAATACTTGCATTCTAAGAGGTATTTCCATGCTTCAGCTTGACATCATCACTTTTGTATATAAACATTTTACCTTGAAGTTTAGACTCCCCTGTGACATCTTATCAGTTCCTGAATGTATATCATAGGCAATTTTGGGGAAAATTAATACAAGAACATATTTGCCTCTTGGTTTTCCTCCAATAAAAAATTGTTAAAAACATTATCATAATGTTTAAAAGAATTGAATTGGTCAATTTTATTCCTTGAATTTCAATTTACATGCCAAAAGACCAGGCTCCATTGATGAATTTGATGCATCTTCATTTTAAAATTTAAAGCTTCTTCATTGCATGTTCTGGACTCGTAGCCTTCCCAATTTTTTTTGGGTAAATTCTTTGTGCACCCTCATACTTCCAAAAATACTAAAAATACCCTTCTGAAAATGAATTGGAGTTGCTTGCGGCGTAGGTTGTGTGGGGTTTCCCTTCGGTGGTTGGTGCGCTGGTGTTTCGTGAGTGGTGCTAGTGTTTGGTGATGGTAGGTGAGTGCGTTTTTTCTTTCTAGTTAGTTTTCCATTTATGTTATTTTTCAATTCTGAAATGTGGTTCAGAATTAAAGAATTTAAAAGTATTTGTGATAATTTGTATTTTGAGTTGTGCAATTCAGTATACACCATATTTTGGAATGTATAATTTGGAATATAAGTTTCTTAATGTTTTTTAGCATTTAAATTTTTGGTGTAATTATAGTATAGTGATTGTTGCTTGTGAAGATAGAATCTCAATTTTGAAGCTGAATATCCAATTAAGTAGATAAAAGGTTAGGTATGAAAGAGTTAGATTTAATGAAGTTTGTAGATAGTGATGATGAATTGGTTGGATGAGATTAGATTTTACGACAAATGAGGTAAATACAATTTTATTCATGTGTAAAAATGTAAAAATGTTTGACAGCTCATGTAATTATATTTAATGCATTTGTATAGGTATTTAGTATAGGTATTTGGTATACTAAATGACTTGTGTAGGGTGATCTTGGACTTGCTTTTGTGATTATAATAATTAGATTTGACAAAGCAAATACACAACAGAAAAGAAAAATATTTTACTCTTGAGGTTGTGAAATGGAGTGTATGTATAGAAAATATAAACACTATTTGAAGGTGACTGGAATTGATACAGGAAACTGTGATTATCTTTTTCGAATGTAAGATAAGCCGCAATGGAAAAGATTAGGTATTGAAGGTAATATATAAAAGTCGTACTCATGGAACGACTCATTAGTTGATCAAAACATTGTTGATATGAATAAAGGTCCAGTGAAGCCAATAAATATATTACTTTAAAATAAAATTGGAGAGAATGTTACGACAATAAAATAACTGTATAATGTTAAATATGTATAAAAAAATCACTTTGAGGATTTAGATAAAAAATGCAACAACTAAATATTAAAAAGTTAGACTGAAAAAGTTAAATGCTAAAAAATATGAAGAAAATAATTGTATTTTGAATTCCACCATTCATTTTGGAATACAAATATTGAATTCAATATTATATTATCCAAAATATAATTTATTACAAATTAAACTTCTGAATTCCTCATTTTGCAATTAAAAAATAACGAAATGGAAAACTAACTAGAAAAAAAACCAACACAATCACCTACCACCACCGTCAAATTACAACACCAACCACCAAAGAAGGGGAAACACTACAACTTTCAACACAAACTAACGATTCCAAAACACATCAATGCTTAAAGAAGAGTATATTTAGTATTTTCGGAAGTATGGGCGGTGCAGGATGAAAACATGGAGCTGCAGGAAGAATTTGACAAAATATGCGGCTGTTAAAACTGTTAGCCCACATATGTATTCGGTGTTTTGTTTTCAAGTGCTGATGAACTAAATTCTTAACTTCGTGACGAAAAAACGTGAACAACATATTCATTAATAATATGTTTGGACGAAGTCTTCCTAAATTCCTTTTAGGTGAGAAAAATTAAAGAGAAAAAAGTTCAAATTAGTTTTTCATAAAATAAAATTAATTTATGTATAAATTAAAAGTAAAAATTTCGAAAAACTAAATAAGAACTCTTCTACAAATTAACTTATATATGAGTTAATTTTAGTTTATACAAAAATCAATTTCAAAATTTTTTCTTATTTTTTCCTAGAAAAATTTGTGGAAAAGATTATTCAAATAGTCCCAAAAATGTCACAATTGTGAAGAGTGGAAATATATATTTTTTTATTAAATAAACTAGTTGAAATCACACAATTAGTTTGATATCACATTTTCATTAATTTTACTATATTAATGAAAATACATGGTTCCCGGAATATGGCCTCGTTATGAAGAGCTTGCAAGAATAGAAATGAAAATGTTTGAAGGCACTTATAGAAGACAGGAAGATTGGAGGATGAAGCAACAAGTGCAACGTTCCTTTACTAAAGGTTTTAGGGAGGAGGTTATAATCTTTTGAAATACACGTCTTACGGCAAAACTACATTTAGTTTCCTTAAAATGTCATTTCGAAGAGTTACATTTTCTTTTTCGCCATGAAAGAGACCAAAGGACTCTAATTTTCAATTTTCCAATAGAACCAATTGATTTTGGTCCGACTTTAACATTTTCACCATTTGATTATTCTTAGCCTTAATCCTAAGTTATGATAGTTTAATTTTCTTTAGCTTCTTTGTTCTCATAGCTTGATTTTCGCCAATTGATTTTCGTCACGTCTCGTTATTTATTGGACAAGGAACCGATGCACACTTTTTTTTGGTAAACGAGAGATCTATAAGATTAGGTACCAAGTGACAATAATGACTTGGTATCATCCTCTCCATTCTCTTAGGCTTTGTTTAGTTGGGGGAGTGGATTTGAGAGAATGGATTTAAAGGGATTTGAGTGGATTGTGTGTGGATGAGATGGTTGTTTGGATTAATAGATGAATGGATTTGAGAGGATTGATTATGAAAGTTTGGGATTGATTTGATAGATATTATAGATTTGTTTTTATTTTTTTAATTGATATATTTATGAAATTACTAATTAACCCTTGTGACATAAGATGGTAAAAAATTAAAATGAATTAGATTAAATTGATTTTAATATAAAAAATATA
>Ga0099825_1009930_pt1 | contig 10613 bp, 6 predicted proteins | sample SiratroredBW_FD_76838 | JGI IMG/M metagenome (GOLD analysis project Ga0099825, IMG submission 76838) | Root nodule microbial communities of legume samples collected from California, USA - Siratro red BW | ecosystem: Host-associated > Plants > Roots > Nodule | place: USA: California | collected... | reverse complement strand
GATTGTGGCGAAGGGGGCTGCACCTGAGCGCATATTACTTCTCCTGGAAGGGGCAAATGAGGTGGACAGCTTCTTGGCGAATGACTATGATGAAAGTTTGTGGTGCGAGGTGCATGTTTTGGGTTTATATTGGAGTGGGTGTGAGAAACTGGAGTGGTGAGTGTGGGGAAGGGTTTTTATGACTGAGAGGGAGTTCATTGTATGTGGCAATATAGGGTGAGAGAGTGAGTGATTCTATTGGGTAGTGTGATTTGGAAGATGAAAAGTGTAGTGGGAGTGAGGTTGGAATATGAAAAAGAAATGAAAGTCTCCTTTTACTTATTTACCTTTTTGCATGGTAAGTTATGAGCAGACGTGAATCATGCTCAGGTTAAGAGAGAGAAGTTACGGGAGAGGCTATGATGCCGAGAGGTCATGGGGAGTGAAGTTAAGGGAAGTTCATTGTGTGTGGGGAGTTGTGATAGGTTGTGGGGAGTTGAGGATGAGAGAAAAGTGGTATTGTGGAGATTTCAGTTACCCAAGGAAAATGGAATTCTGGAAAGTTGAGAGTAACTAATAAAGACTCATTCTTAAACACCTCCTTTTAATATTATTTTGTATTCTTTTTATTTTTTTATTTTTTATTATTTCTTTTTTTGTTTTTTATTTTATAATTTTTTTAATTATTTATTTTAATTATTATTATTTTTTAATTCTAAATGTATATATTTTTTTGTATTTACACGGACGAAATCAGATGTGGACACTTATAAAGAACTTTGAGTTACTCAAGAAATTGTTATATTATCTAATGATGTTTTGAATAAAAATCTCAAGATTGTTGAAAAAAAATTATATGAAGAAAACAAGAATTTTCATTAAAAACTTGATAGTGTAACACACAGTTTGAGAGTTTGAAAAGGGAAATACTTTTACAAAAGAAAGTTTCAAACAGAGGCATGGAGTAGAAGAAGATATTAAGACCATAGACGACCTAATATCAAAAAGTGTTATTTGAAGGAAAGTTCTATCTAATCTGTTATAGGAAGATAGTCGTTATAGAAGAAAATCATTAGATATTCTAATAAAAAGATCAAGAAAATTCTATGATAAAATAGAGATAGAATATAAAGAAAAGTCTTCATAAAAAATTGCTCCTACACATAATGCATTGTCTATAAACCTTTTATAGGTGCATCTTCTAGTGGTATTCCTAAAAAGGGACCACCAAGATCCACCAACCAAAAAATGACCTAAGTTTATACGGCTATCCAAAAATAAAGTTATTTTCCTTGTAGTTATTTTTTATGAGCACAAGAAGACTCCAATCTTGGAATCGAAATACTGGACGATCACTTTCCATAATGGCAGAAAAGTCTATGTTCCAGGGAAATGAAAAGAGACAAAATTATATTTGAAGAAAATAGACATGGAATATCATTGGAATCGAAATACTGGACGATCACTTTCCATAATGGCAGAAAAGTCTATGTTCCAGGGAAATGAAAAGAGACAAAATTATATTTGAAGAAATTAGATAAGGATTAAACCCTTTGTTAAGAATCTCAAAGGATTCAGCATTTGATGAAGTCAAGCAATTGGACAAAGGCAAAGCAAACCATGGAAGTTGAAGATGAATACTTAGGCCTTGTATTAGTAGGTGTGGGTAAGTGTGATTGAAGGTGAAGGTAAACCTATGCAAATCTTAGAAGAAACTACTTGGCACAATTAAGACACACTTGAACTAAAGTAATAAAACTAAGCAAAAGCTTTCAAGAAAAATCATTTCTGAAAATTCAGTTTTCAACAAAAACATAAAATCGATTCCATTTTGGTGAAATCGGCTTATTCGCGCTCTGCACATAACTGAGTTAACTATTTTTCTAACAAACACTTTGGGTATTTCATGTTTTAAATACCTGCGCTTTTTAGAGCAATTGATGAATAATACAGAGGAGAGAATTACGAACAAGATTGACAAGATTTATGAGAAAAACAAAAAATTGATTGGTTATTTAGAGATTAAAGAAGTTTTCTTAGAGAATCAAAATTCTTGAAATTGTATTGTGTCATTGGTGTTCTTAGAGAACTTGCGCTGGATATCCTTCACTGAACATTAGGGGGTTTCTATAACTCAATTCTTGAATCTGTTTGATTCAAGTGTTGCATTTTTTATTTGTGTAATTGTAATCTTTGATTCAATTGGGAATTGGTAATGCTATAGGTTTAACATTGTTTTATTCTGAATATTTGGGGCTGCCGGGTGTTAGTTTTGTTATTCAGTGGTGTTTTGTGATCTTGTAGGGTGCAAGAAGTGTTCTTGATTGTAATTGTGTACAATTGAGTGTTGTTAGTGGAATGTTTCTTGCTAGGGTTGCAAGAAAGACCGGATGTATCCCTTGAGGAAGGATGAACTAGTATAATTGCTTATGTGTTCTTCTCTTACTCTTCCCTCTGTACTTAATTTTCCACTCTGCAAAATGATTCATTTTCTGCAGTGCTATACTTGATTCTATGTGCCTCTAAGCTTTTGTATTTTTTGTGTTTTTGTGATTGATTCATTGTGTTTGTATAATTGATTTCACAAAAATTTCCTGTAACTGGAAACATGTTCTGATCAAAGCCTTTTAATTTATTTCTAGTTTTACAGTTTAATAAAATTGTCATCTTAATAACCATATTTGTTGTTCTGCTTTTCACATATCTATTTCACTGCATTGTTTCATTCTGGTTTTTTAGAGATCTCTTTGTGCGCATACACAACCTTGCATTTTAGAATATCTAGATATATTCTTTGTCTCACTTACACTGTATTCATTTTGCAAATCTTTTAACTGTCTTGTTACATAATTCCATTCCTTGCTTGTATAGATTACATTCATCTTCACTTTAATATTGTGACTGCATTTGGTTTACTAGCATTAGTATAAAAGTTCTTTTCTGTAAACTTGCATAATTGTTCTTGAGTAATATATATATTGTCTTTCATTTGATCTTGAAATTGTTTTTGATTTCTCTGCATATTCGATTCTAGTTTCTTCTTAATGTAAATTGGTTACTGTTATCAAATTGTGTATTTTGCAGAACCTAGAATAGCCACTACAGTTGTTCATTGTTATGCGAGTGCACAATTTATCCTTTGATTTGCTTTAATTCTTAAGTTGAATCTCAAATTGTGCATTTTGGTTATTTGTATTGTATACAACTAATTCCTATCAATGTGCCTTGATTGTACTGTGCCTGTTTTATATCATTGTATTCTTAATTCTTTCAGAAAATAAATCAATTTATTCATGTCTGAATCAATTCATTTTATATGTTGCACCTTGTATCATTGATCTTAGAGATTCGTAAAAGCTTTCATTTGGCTAAAAACGTTTTCTTTGCTTTCTAAAAATAAAAAGTTTGTAAAGTTCAATTCACCCTCCGTCTTGAACAAAACCTAAACATATTTTCACCCTTACCTTCTATTAAAAAAGTTCTTTTAGTAGACAGTCTGACAAAGGATCAAGAACCATCTAATATACTACAACATCTACAAGATAAGTTTTCCAAGTTGATATGGTTGTTTTCAATCTAAACCAAAAGAAGTTCATCTAATTATTGTTCAATGCATTTCTAGATATTTAAGTGCACTACTAACCTTGCTCTATGTTTTAAAGGTAGAGAAAACTTTAAAATTCAGGATTTTGGTGATGTTGACTATGTTAGAGACAAAGTAGGAAGGAAAAGTTCCAATGGAGGTTGTCACTTTTTTGGAGGCAACTTAATGTCCTAGACGAGCAAGAGGCAAGGGACATACCATTACCTATAATTAAAGTTGAATACATCTCAATTATTGGTTACTACTCATAAATGTTATGGATCAAGAATTAACTAGAGGATTATAACATGTATGAGAGAAACATTCTTATATTATGTGATAATAATGTTACTATAATTTTTTCCAAAAATCCTATATTGCATTCTAGGGCTAAATACATAGAAATCAAGCATCATTTCATAAGAAAGCATGTTCAAAAGGTGTATATTTTGTAGCACAAACGATCAATTAGTTTATATATTTACAAAACCTCTTATTGAGGAAATATTTAATTGTCTACAAATTCTATTGAGCATGACCTTGATTGAAGAATTATTGATAAAAAAGTGTAATACATTAGACTATCGTGTATCATGCATTAAACAATTTAAGGGAAAACCATTGAATACATGTTTCACGCAATAGATGGTTTATCACATGCATTCAAATGTCTTAAAAGTGTTTTCTTATGAAAATGATTTTCTTGAATTATGTATTAGCCTCAACGTCTATTCATCTCCTAACCATAAAAGTTCTCGTTTCATCCTGCATATATATTGTCATCATTAACATATGTTTGTCTCACACTTCCAGTTACAAGTTAGTTACATAGATTATTGCTTCTTTTATCCTTTCATTTTCTCTCTAAGGTTTGTTTTAAAAGCATCCATGGTTGTCATACACTCCTCTGTGAAAGGCCTTTCTCCTAATAATGGTTTTCAACAAGAGAATACATTGGATAAAAGCATAAGACTTGTGAAAAATGTGATCAACAACTCTTGTCTCAAAGATCAAAATTATTGCACATATGGAAAAAGTTTTCAAATGAATTGAAAATCAATAAAACACATTAAAGAATAAAATATTCAGCAACAGAGAGAATTCCATTCACAGAAGCTTCAATGATCATCATTCAAATGACTATATAACCTTGAAGGAGAAGAAGAAAAACAACACAACGAACGAACGATCGATTATTGTAAATATGATATAAAAGAGTTTATACTTGAGTCTCATAGTTTTATCAACCTTTTGAAAACAAACATTTGTAAATTCTTCACTATATAAAGGATACCTAGTGAGTTTTGATTGTTCTCTTTGTTTAGAATAATTTCATTTCTCATTGTTGAAAGGTCTTGATTTCATGTGGAGATAAAGAGGTGTGAAAATACTTGTTTTCTAGAGAGATGTTAAAACTCATTGCCTGGAGATTTATAATACTCGTTCCTGGACAGATGTGAAAACTCATTACTTGGAGAGGTGTAAAATACTTGTTCCTAGAGATCTATCAAAACTCAGTTTTTAGTGTAAGGTCTTTGATGAGTCATTATTTTCCCTTATTTACTTGTCTTTTTGTACCTATTTTAATTAGTGATTTGTGCTTAACTGCCAATTATTTTCTCAATTTTATTGTTTGGGTTTCATTTACCAGAAATTCGTAATTTTATTTAATTCAAATTTTCTGAGCTAATTTTATTATTATTTTCAAGAAAGCTTTGGGATTTTATTGGGCTTAGAAATTAATTCTGGAATTGAAGAGGAGCTGCCACATTATCAGATTTTATTTTCAGTTTTTATTTATTGGACCAGAATTGAAAGATTTGGGTCCATTAGGTTTAGTGTTCAAGACTGACCTAGGTTTAGCTGCCTATGAAAGGAGGTAAAGCCAAAGGAGTTCGATACACTGGAGACTCTCGGCTTTGGAACTCAATTTATTTTCTCTCTGCAATTACATTCGGTTTTGTTTCAATTAAATTTCGTTATATATTTAATTTCGTTTCCTATTTAATTCTTGTTCCTTCTTCATCTCACTTTGTTTTATTCGCTTTTATGGAAGGCTAATCCATTTGGTTTATGCCCTTGATTGAGATTGCGGAAAAAGTTTGAAGTTCTATGTTTATTCATTTCGCTCCTTTACTGTTGAATTCATTTTATGCGTCCACTATTTTCATTGAACCGTTCACGCTTAGTGATTCAGTAAATACAAACTTGTGCCTCTGTTCATGCTTAGTGAAGGGAGTTGTGCGGTTTCGGGGTTGAGATGAATGTTGCGCAAGCGCATGTTTCGCATAAGGAACACTCACGTTAATTTTCGCTTAGTTAACTAACTTGGGTTGTTTCAAGGGTTGGAGCGTCATCATAAATTTTCGAAACCAATGATAACTGGATTGCATTCGAAATCAAGGGGATAATCTATTTTTAATCACTGGTTTAAGTTTCGTTAATTACTGTTTTGTTGAAATCTGTTTACCCCCCCCCCCTTCCCTCGTTCAGTGTGTGTTCATTCCTTTTGCAGAGAATTAAGTCTTTGGGAGACGACCTAAGAGTCACTTCTTAGTATTACACTTTATTGAGATTATTTGAACAAATACAGCTTCGATCAATCTTAAATGGTTTTACTTAAAAAAAATTAAACATAATCCTATTTATAAAGTGAACCACCATATGTGTCAACTTCTCTCTATCTTATACTTTGCCTATATTATTTTTGAATTGTCTATATCATACTAATTATCTATATTACCATATTTGTACATATACCTATTCAATCTAATTATTCTCCCTTAATATTGAGATGATTTCCATGATAATCATGAGTACAAGTTTATTTTTCATTTCTTCATAAATGTAAAAATATAATAAAATATTATAATTAAATGAAAATCCTAAAATACTCATTGGTTATTACTTACGAGTCTATCTCAATTAACATATATGTCATAGTGTCATTGTATATTTATTCATTTGTCGGTTAAAATCACTACTAGAAAATTGCTAAATAGTGACCGAAATTAGTGACCGAAAAAATCGGTCACTATGGATGACCGAATCAGTGACCGGAAAAATTGGTCACTATCAGTGACTAAATCAATGACCGGAAAAATCGGTCACAAATTCAGTCATAGTCGATCACAGAAATCGGTCACAGATTCGATCAAAAATTCGGTCACAGATAATAATAATAATAATAATAATTACAATAATAGTAATAATAATAAAAATAATATTAATAATAATGTTATTATGGTACTAATTATGCTTTGCGAATGTCACTAATCTAAGTAGTTTTCATATAGTGCATATCTAACATGCATCTAGATTTCTATTAAGTAAATAATAAAAAAAATGTAAATGTAAGGACTATCTGTATGCATACATGCATTGTGTTCAGAGTATAGGCATTGTTTTCAAAGTATAAGCAAAGGCAAAATTTTCGATATTAATTTTGTAACTGCCTATTGTATTATATTGGTACCCAACCGTTTACGAACTCTCACCGCTCACATTCCCTTCATATGTAGCCGAGATATAATCTAGGCTGATAGTCTTAATAAGAAGGATAATTTCACCTTAAGCATTATTACAATGGTAATCAGCATATAAGCCTTGGGCCATAAGTGGTAATCAGCATATGAGCCTTGGGCCATAAGTGGAGGCCTAAGTGTGATCCTATAAATAAAGAGAATGCACCAAGGAAATATGTAATATTACTTTTATCCCAGACTTCTATCTTATTCCGACTTTCATTAACTTAATTTGTCACGAGTTCTTCCACCTTCATATCAAATTTGAAAAATCTATTTTATCCTCACTCTAAAATTACATTTTAAAAAGATTTGCAAACCACAAGTTTATAAAATTGCAAATCGGATGATGTCCATCCACTGACCATCCTGTTTATAAATTTTTTTAAAATGCAAACCGGACAGGATGACGTCCAATTTATAAATTATAGACCGGATTCCAACTTCCTAATTTCTTATCTGATTTGTAAGTTGTAAACCGGACAATACTTCATTTGGTTTACATTTTAAAAAAAAATTGTAAATCGGATGACTTTGTCTAGGTATGCTACACTGTACTCGTTTTATTTCAGAGAAAACATATATCTTTTTTATCATTTCAATAAAGACAATTTTGAAATTCAAAATTCTATGCAGGACCAGGACGTGCAAGAAGAATTCGTCCCAAAATCGAAGAGAGAGAACGATTGATGATCAAGAAGTTACTAAGTTTAGAGAGAAGCACCAAGTTGAAAGAGAGCACCGACCTTATCTTGTAATAACACCTATATTAACAAGTGTAAAATTATTAAAAAAAACATCTCAAATGTAGGTGAAAGATTATCATGACATGTGACTAGCAATCCTAGTTTCATATCACTCTAATAATGCACCATTTAATACTAACCCGTAAACATTCAATTTTGACTAAACAAGCAAATTAAAAACAATAAAATAAAAAATGTTACCAAATTTGAACCCCTTTTTATAATTCTACTATCAACATATTTATTCCACACAATTTTTTTCATTTATAATATATATCTGGATGTGACTTTGCTTGGTAGGTAAAGGAACTAGAAAATAAAAAAAGGGAACTAGAGTTGAATTTCCGTTATAATTAATTCGTTATGATACATTTATGAGTACCGGGCAAATTATGGCACCTTATGTTTGATCCCTTTCGTTGTATTACGTTCATTACTTGTTTGAAATCATACATTGAATTAAAAAAATAATAGCTTTGAACTTTAGAATCAAATGTCGACGACAGAATTTATTATATCAATTAAAAAATCTATATAATTAAAATGAATTATAAGATACTAGATGATTCTTTGAAATTTTCTAAGTGGAATTTTTTTTTCTCATGTCATATAACTTTTTCTGCTGCATCTATGTCACTGGTGCAGTCTCATATCTATCACAGCTGGAGGTGAATTCTGGGTTGCTGGTGTTGCATCATGGCCGTATGATGTGAACAACAGGTTAAAGGGTAAATGGTAGGGAGAATGATCGTGAACAGTTTACTAGTGAGCATTTTCTTTCTAACTTCACGAAATTTAACAAAGTAAAAATTATATCGACATGTATCAATCTCACCATTGAAATACTTATATAAGCTCCTCCACCCTCCCCCAACTTCTTTTCAATGAATATTTATTTAGTTTAGAAGACAAACAATGCTGACCATCATGGATCCTGTAACATATTAAAACACAAATTAAACGGGTCCATTTGGCTATGTATGTGGACTTCTCTTAAAAGCTCCACAGAAGGCATCTTGTGCGACAGTAATTGAGAACAAAGTTACAAACTATGTACTGGTTTGGCTGATATCAATCTGCACCCTCCAATAACTCAGAGTTGAGGTTGAGAGCTCATGCTTAATGATCTATAACTAGTTCTGAGGCATCCAAATCCTCGTATTGCTTTTGTACAAGTTTTTTTATGTCATCTATATTAGTGAGTTTGCTCTTGTGGAGCAATTGTGCAATATCATGATTAGCTTCTACTGCGCTCCCTGACGGGTAAATCTCATCCAACTCAACAGCACGAGAATAGATTTCAACCATGCATGTATAGTGTTCCAAGATAGGTGCTATACCATAATGAACAGTCATAAGACTGAAATACTTCTCAGCTAGCTCAATGTCATTCACATAAACACAAGCACTCAGAACACCCACGAAAGTGATAGCATCCGGAACCTCGTTTGCCTTCACCAATTCTTCAAAAAGGGATATGGCTTCATTCCTAAACCCGTGCACACCCAAGCTAGTGATCATTGCATTCCAAGTGGCCAAGGTTCTCACCTGCATCATATCAAACACTTCCCTTGCCTCATCCAAACTGCCGCACTTGCTATACATATCTATAAGCGCGGTACCCAAGAAAGGCCCGAGCTCAAAATTATTCTCGACAACAAAATCATGAATCCTTCTACCCAACTTGAGGCTACCCATCTCGGTACAAGCTCTGACCAAGCTAACCACAGTGTACTGATTTGGCCTCACATTATCAACCAGCATTCTTTCAAACAGATTAAATGCTTCAATGGGTCGCTCATGTTTCACATACCCATCAATCATTGCAGTCCATGACACAACATTCTTGGAAGGCATTTTCTCAAACAGTTTCCTAGCAGTGTCCAGCCTCCCACAAGCAACAAACCCAGCAATCACAGAGGTCCACGCGAACACGTTGCGCACACGCATTTTATCAAACACCTTCCATCCATCATCAACATCTTGACACTTGAAGTAGAGATTCATCACGTTGGTCTGCACATAAATGTCACTCCAAAACCCCATTTTTATGGCAAGAGCATGGGCCACTCTTCCCAAATCAAGGGCATTAGAGGCCACGCAAGCATTGATCACAAAAGGGTATGTAAACTTGTCAGGTGCAAAGCCCTGGCACAGCATGGCCTTGAACAAAAGAAGCGCCCTTTTAGGAGAACCACCAATGGTATAAGCTCTAATCATGACATTCCAGGTGAAGGTATCTGGGTCATTGAGTTGATCAAATACCAGAGTGGCATAGTTCAATTTGCCATAAGAGGAAGAGAGCTGAATCAGCTTCCTCATAAGCAATTGGTCATAGATGAGGCCAAAACGGATTATTTTGCCATGCACTTGCTTAAGCTGCTTGAAATTGCTACATTTTTGAAGAATCACATGGGCTTCCTCGGAACCAAACCTTGTTCTTGGGGTTCCCAAGCAGGGAACATTAATTTCTGGGGAACAACATGCGACCTTCATGGCATGCCCAATTCCAATTTGTTCAAGTTAACTACCCAAAGATTAATCCCAATCGGGAATATCCTGAGAACACAAAAACCAAATCCATAACCAAAGGAATCTAATGATAACGTGGCTAAATGCTCAACCGCACCAGTGTGAGATTGGTGTTCTATTTGGATAAGGTTCGTTTATCACTCACTACTACGGAAGAAAATCGCCCCTTTAGCACAATATTATGAATGGAGATAAATATTTTTGGACAAGTTTTCAACCACGACTATATATATATATATATATATATAT
>Ga0099825_1009929_pt1 | contig 10614 bp, 3 predicted proteins | sample SiratroredBW_FD_76838 | JGI IMG/M metagenome (GOLD analysis project Ga0099825, IMG submission 76838) | Root nodule microbial communities of legume samples collected from California, USA - Siratro red BW | ecosystem: Host-associated > Plants > Roots > Nodule | place: USA: California | collected... | reverse complement strand
AAAATATATATATATATATATATATATATAATATATATATATATATATATATATATATATATAAGAAAAAAGTAACTTATGTAAAAATATCAGAAGAAAAATTTAATAAATAAATTAAATATAAAAATTTTTAGATTAAGTCTAATTTTAAACAACATTACAAATTAATAAAAAGATATTTTCAAATTAATAAAAAAATTTGTTTGTCAAACATTGTAAAGGTCGTTTAACTAGTAAAATCTCGTTTAACTAGTAAAATAATTATAAGAACCACAACAAATCTTTAAAATCAGCAACAAAGGACAAACTGATTAAAATTTAAAAACTTAAACTAGAAAGCTTAAATAAATTTTTTCTGACAAAAAAAATTTCTGCACAAAATTGATAAACTACGAACCAAATTGCACAAACTTTACTTTTTGCCACAAGTTTACAAACTTGGCACATATTCAATAAAGTTTTGAATAAAACTATTTTGATACTATTATTTATTTTTGCATTCTATTTGATACTGTTTTATATAATAAAATATTATATAAATAATAAAATAATAATATATATGAGTATTAGATGGTGATAAGAAATAAACAATAATGTTAAAATGTCACTGTGCTAAAGTTTTCATGTTGTTTCGTTGTGTTTTATAGAAATATTTATTTTAATTTTTGTTTTTACAGAAACATCTTTGTTAATAATGGACTCAAACTGATTCATGTATTATATATACTTTTTAGTTTTTAATGATTTTTTATATTTTATTTTTGGTGTTTAATATATTTTTTTATTTTAATCGTTATAAAGATTTTTTATATTAGTCTCTATTGTTTATTGGGATAATTTAAATGATAAGTTGTTTACTAAGCAATCAAATAAATAAATAACTATATATATTTTAACTTTTTTAATAAACTTTTAATCAAGGGGTGAGAAGTTAATCTAATGAGTAATATTGTCATTGATTAGTTAAAGAAATCTTAAAGCACCATACAAATTAAATATAAATTTTTATTACATAAATTATTTGTGCTTAGTGCAAGCATGCAGTGCTCTATTCATTTATGACTCATAAGTGAGTTAACCTTGGTCTTTGGTTGTTTTGTTCTTGAGCTTCTCATGTATGTCACTGTTACTGTTATTGTATACAGAAGTGAACATGCTATGCCCATGCTTTTCGCGATTCCTTCCTCGTCTCATTATTATCCCTCACATTATTCATTTCATTTTAAACCCTCCCAATCTCATTTCTTCAAAAAAATTAAATTCTAATCCCTGCTTCTATTATCTGTCATCCTCTCTTTTTCTCTCTCTACACTTGTATTTATTAAGAACTACAATTATTCTTCCTCCCTCACCTTTTTTTTTTTCCTTCTTCCCTCTCTCTCTCAGCTTTACAATCAACGTCTCTCTCTATTCGGTCTACATTCCTGGGATCTGTTGGCTTTGCTTCTTTTCAAGGTTCGATTTTGGAAACTGGGTTGTCTTTCTTTTCCTGATTCAGTCTCTCTTCTGTTGCTCATACCATTCATGCTTCACTTCTTTAAAGTTTTCTTCCTACTATTGGAGAATCCAAATCTTGCTTTTAGTGAATGCCTTTTGCTTTTCTTTATTGTTTAGCATAATCGCTTCTGGCTGTAATTTGCATGAACTTGGATGAATATGTATAATGTTGGACTGTTAGCGGGTAGTACTTGGTTTGCTATGTGAAAAGAATAAGAGGGGATGTGCTTGTCCGCATGGATAAGTTTGTCCGCATGGATGTGTTTAATCAAATAAAATTGAGTTTTGCTTTCCTACAGTTCATATGGTGTGTATGGCCTTTTCAATTTCTCTAACTTTGTTGCTCTCTATACACAGACAATTTTCACATTCACATGATTTGTGTCTTGAGTGTTCACTCAATGCATCATAATTAGAGAAAGCAAGCTTTATTATTATTTGTTGTTTAGTGGAAAAGGGATTTTTTTGGGGGCACTGTGTTACCGTTCTAAGATGTCTATGCTTGAAAGCCTTTTTGTTATCATTGTCATATTTTGGTTATAGCAAGTTATCTAACCAATGCAGATTCAAGTTTTGAACAGGGCAAAATGACAGATGCAAGGCAAGGTACACCCTCCATGGCCTCTTCTTCCCGAAGTCTTCCTGATTTCAAGAAATCTATCAAGTTGAAGTATGTGAAACTCGGTTACCATTACCTCATCACTCATGGAATGTACCTCTGCCTTACCCCCCTTGTGGTGCTGATTGCTGCTCAGCTCTCCACCTTCTCCTTCCAAGACTTCAATGATATTTGGCAGCATCTGCAATACAACTTGATATCTGTCATTCTATGCTCGACCCTCCTTGTTTTCCTATCAACTCTCTACTTCCTCACTCGTCCTCGGCCGGTGTACCTTGTCAATTTCTCTTGTTACAAGCCTGAAGAATCTCGGCAGTGCACAAAGAGGACATTCATAGACCACTCTCGGTTGACCGGTTCTTTCACTGAGGAAAATCTTGAATTCCAGCGGAAGATCCTTGAGAGATCTGGCCTTGGGGAGGCCACTTACCTTCCTGAAGCTGTCCTCAACATTCCTCCCAACCCTTCAATGAAAGAAGCTAGAAAAGAAGCTGAGGCTGTGATGTTTGGTGCCATTGATGAGCTATTAGCCAAAACCTCTGTGAAGCCTAAGGACATTGGGATTCTGATTGTAAACTGTAGTTTGTTCAACCCTACTCCATCACTTTCGGCAATGATTGTCAACCATTACAAGCTTCGGGGGAATATAAGAAGCTACAACCTTGGTGGAATGGGTTGCAGCGCAGGGCTGATCTCAATTGATCTTGCCAAAGATCTTCTCCAGGCCAACCCCAACTCCTATGCATTGGTCATTAGCATGGAAAACATCACATTGAATTGGTATTTTGGAAACGACCGATCAAAGCTTGTTTCCAATTGTTTGTTTCGTATGGGAGGAGCTGCAGTTCTGCTCTCCAATAAAAGCTCGGACAGAAGAAGATCCAAGTACAGATTGGTCACCACGGTTCGCACTCATAAGGGTGCTGATGACAAATGCTTTAGCTGTGTAACACAAGAAGAAGATTCCAATGGCAAGATTGGTGTTACTTTGTCAAAAGATCTGATGGCTGTTGCTGGTGATGCTTTAAAAACCAATATCACTACACTGGGACCTCTCGTACTTCCAACATCAGAACAGCTGTTATTCTTTGCCACTTTAGTTGGGAAGAAAATTTTCAAGATGAAGATCAAACCTTATATTCCAGATTTCAAGCTAGCTTTTGAACATTTTTGCATCCATGCTGGTGGTAGAGCTGTTTTGGATGAACTGGAGAAAAACTTGCAGCTGTCTCCTTGGCATATGGAGCCGTCAAGGATGACCCTCTATCGTTTTGGAAACACATCCAGCAGTTCACTTTGGTATGAGCTGGCTTACACTGAAGCCAAAGGGAGGATCAGAAAAGGAGACAGAACATGGCAAATAGCATTTGGTTCTGGATTCAAGTGTAACAGTGCAGTGTGGAAGGCTCTCAGGACCATCGACTCTACCAAGGAAAAGAGTCCTTGGATTGATGAGATCGACCAGTTTCCAGTGGATGTTCCTAGAGTATCTTCATTTTGAACAATGCAATTGTGTATCACGCTATCAGCAATAGGTGGTATTTTTTGGACTAGTGAAATTTTCCTGCAAAGTTGTTGTAATACATTGCTAATTTCAGAGGATTGTAGGATTTTCATTAGGACAAAACTTAGGTGTATTGCAGTTATTTAGGTGTTCTTTTATTTTATTTTCTTTCCAGAATTAAAGGTCACCTTTAATTCAGGGCTTAATTAGGTTTGTTGTCCTCATGTTCAGAATAAAATCCGTGTTTGTCTCTCTAATTTCAGACAATAATTTTAATCTCTTAAATTGAAAAAAAAAAAAAAAAAAAAAATTTTAGTATTTGAAAAAATATTGCATTAAACACAAAAAAAAAAAACTATTATATTTTTATTTTTTATTTTTACTCAATTAAATTATTAAAAAAAAAAAAAAAAAAAAAAAAACATTTTTAGTCTTTGAAGAAATATTGCATTAATGGAAATGTTGAAAAGTGGTGACACGGTGCTATAAGATTGACACGCATTCACCTCCAAGCCTTATATCATCAGTTTGTTAAATGTCTACCCTCTTCGGATTAAAATGATTTTTTTCCTGAGTTTGCAAATCTAAAAGCGAATTTATCCCAAATTTCATGTGGAAAGCACAAAAAGTCTATAATGTTATGCATCCCAATTTCATAATCATTAAGTCTCAGATGCAAATCTTTATTATTCAAATCATTAAGATTAAATTTCAATTTTAGTATTTCCCAATTTCTTCAATAAAATTGGAATTGAACAATTCCATTTCAATTCTTAAGTGTGTTGATGCTGAAAGAAAGTTCCAATTTGTTCTTGATTAGTAATTTGTATCAGAATCTATAAGCAATATATAAGATGATTTCTAGCTGCATTGCTGTGTTATAGCATATCAGGTATCTGAAATATATAGCTCTTAGCATGAATATATTGCATAACTCCTTCCTCTGTCAGTATCTTTTTTAGGTAAAAATAATAAATATGGAATCCTTTTTCCTTTCTTTCTCCAATAACTAAAGTTGCAGTTTTTGTCCCTGCTCTGATGGTGTGTTTGCTGCAACCTGTCTCTAGTAAACCACTGATGCAAGCAAAAAGGACATCCAAAGACTTTTTAAAAAGGAAGCATTGCCGGTGTTCTAACATTCTTGTCATTGGATAAAAACAAAAAATAAATTTAAATCTACTGGAAATTTCAAATAACTTTGTGTTTTTTTTATATATTTTTTATTTAGTTGATGAAGTAAAAACATTATAGTTTTAACTAATAATTTATGTTTGACTAAATGGTTGGGAAAATGTTATCCAAACACAAGTGTTATTGGAACAGGTTAGTTTAGTTTATGTAATAGTATTCCGTTATTGATATTTCGTCTCGACCTTAACCTTAAGCAGATTCCGGTTTGGTCTTCAACGAATATTCAATTTTAATTTCTAACGAAGGTTTCAACATTTGTTCAAGAAAATATTTATGTTTTTGGATCTTGATTAAATGATGGAGTCTATTTTGATTTTAGTTTATGTCATAGTATTCCATTATTGATATTTGGTCTCGACCTTAAGCAGATTCTATTTCAGTCTTAAACGAATATTCAGTTTTAATTTCTAACAAAAGTTTTAACATTTGTTCAAGAAAAGATTTATGTTTTTGGATCTTGATTAAGTGATGGAGTCTATCTCGATTTTAGTTTATGTCATAGTAATCCGTTATTGTTATTTGGTCTCGACCTTAAGCAGATTCTATTTCGGTCTTCAACGAATATTTAGTTTTAATTTCTAACGAAGGTTTCAACATTTGTTCAAGAAAAGATTTATGTTTTTGGATCTTGATTAAGTGATTAGTCTGTCTCGATTTCGCATAATGACATTTGTTGTATTTATCTTTTATTAAAAAGAAGATATTTGTAAAATAACTTCTCATCCTCAAATTAGTATTTCATATTAAGAGAGTTTGAGAGCTTATTAAAAGTATATCTTTCATGATATAAAGATATGATATTTATAAATAATTGTATGTTATGTTTATAGTGAATTTAGATTATTATGACCTTTCAGATTAATTTTCATCTAGTGTATAGTTTTAAGATGATTAATTAACATTCATGAAACTTATCAGTCACTCCTAGATATCAAAAGGTAATATCTGTATTATCTCGACTTGCCCAAAATTCAATCTAAAACATCTTAATCATATAAGATTGTCAGCAGTATTTTAATATCATCTTAACCTATATATGATCTTAATCTAAAGCATCTCAGTTATATAATATAGATAATCTAAACATGTGTATAACCTCGACCGAATATTTCTCACCATACAAAATAGAGTAGGTTAACTTATGCAATGAAGGAATACTTAGAAAAAAACCTATAGAGTATATTTTAAGAAAATTCTGACATGGTTAACTGTGAGCAAAATATTAAATAAAGATTCTTATCTTTCCTTATTTTTTGAATAAATTAATTATTTATAAATATATAAAATAAATTTGTTTAAGTTATTAATCAAAATTTAACTATATACATCCTTATCTTTAAAAATAAGTTTAGATATTTAAATTGTTTTATTCTATTGTCTTTAAACAATAAATTTTTAATATTTTTTTAATTTAGACTCAGGGCAATTAAATAATCACTGCATATAAACAATATATATTGTAACATTTTACTTTTCTTTAGTGTTAAATTAATTTAGATTGTACCATAATTCTTTTTTATTTTTCTTGTTTTAATTCTAAATAAAAATAAATATATACATGTTTTAATTAATTTTAAACTAATAATTAAATAAATAAATTTTAATAAATATGATTAATAACTTTACTTAATGACAAGACAATTTTAATCTATATATTAATAATTTTTATACATTTTTCTCTGTATATTTTAAAATATTGCCTGTACTTTACCAGTTTTTCAAAAAGGAAAACATAATTTAAAATATTTATCATGATTTATTATTTTTAATAACATGAGAAGACTCCCTGTAATAAAATATTTAACCTAAATTCAAATTAAAAAATGTTCAAAATTGATCATCTAAAAAACAATTTAGGACATCTTTAAAATAATTAAATGCCTAAAAATTTATTGAAAAAAGTAATATTATTATAATTAAACAATATAAATAGTAAAAGTTTAATTAATACTATATAATTTATTTTATAGTTATAAATAATTAGTTTATTAGAAGAAATCATCATTAAAATAACAACTTCTTAAAAAGTGAAATTATCATTGAAATGATGAACTTAATACAAAAAGATAAAACCATTAATTGAATACCTACTTCTTCAATAAGAATTTATCTAATTCAATAAATGAGACTGTTTTCACTCAGATGTCAGATATAAATATTGGTCATCAGGGGAAGCACTAGTCTTATTCTACATTTATGGTCTCAGTCTCACTCTCTCCAGATCTTGCTCTATTCTTAGTTTTACAAAATATTTTGAATGGTTGAAGTAAAACTTTTTAAAAAAACTACATCTCAGTTATTTATATATAGTTTAATCTATACACTAGAAAATCTCATGCAAAAATTATGCAATGAAAATCAAACTACCATGTATGCTGCACCAACACAATTAAACTACAGTTGAAATCACTTCATTCCTCACTCAATCTTCATATATATTCTTCAAATAAAATAAAAGTTTACTGAGAGGTGAAAAAAAAAATGTAAGTTTCCTGATGTAGTTGGTGTCCATCTGAAATGTCAACTTTTCGTTTATTTTTAATAATGGATGAAAAGTTTTAACTCAACTAGTCCATGTTCATAAATCAAAGCAACGTGCCCACACGGTGGTTACAATAATAAGTTAATTATGAACATATTTTTCATTATCATAATCTTGTTAACATGCCTAGAATAATATTTTTGATTATGATAGTATGATTTTCATTTTCATGATGTTGTCATGCCATCAACCAAACACAGTTACATGATCACCTGAGCCTCATATCTATACAGTACGAAAAGTAGGTGGTTAGTTAACTTTTCAGTTTGAAATTTGTGGCATATATGTTTGCTTCAAATTCGTATCGATCATAAGAGAATGACGCAAACATGAGAGTCAATTGCTTTTGTTGAACCCTTTTGAATATACTAAGGATGTAACTCTTTTTAGGTGATCCAAAAAACTCATTTTGAAGAATAAATTCAGTTTTATAATATTTCTAAGTATTTTTTGAAGTACGTTGGATGTTAAAGTTCCACGTAAAATTTTTTTCGTACAAATAAGATTTAACTTGTTTTTGCAATTACAAATTTAAAGTTTATAAACTCTAATTTGAACATATTCTACCTTCTTAATAAAGACGTATTTGTACTCTTATCATGAAAGTAAAGAAATAGAAAAAAAATGAATAAAACGAGAGATAATTATATTTTTAAATTATTTGCACTGAGAAATGAAAATAAATAAGAGGAAAAGAAAGATGAATCTGGATTATAAAAGAATATATATATTTTAATAATATATTTATATTGTATAAAACACAAAAAGATAAGTTTTTCTTTTTAAATTAAATTATTTTTATCTTTTTCCTCTCAATTTTCTTACGCAAATCTCTTCTTAAATTTGAGATAGTGTCTTTGTTAAGAATTCAAGTCTCTTTTTTCTTTCAATTTTCTTACCCAAATCTCTTCAATTTGTGATAGTATTTTTGTTAGGAATTCAAATCTCTTTTTTCTCTCAATCTTTTTACACAAATATTTTTTATTTGAGATATTATAAATATATTTATTTTAATAATATATTTTGTTGTATAAAATACAAAGATAAGTACGTCGTTCTAAATTAAACTAGGTTTTCTATTTGTTTTCTCTCAATTTTCTTATCCAGATCACTTCAATCTGAGGTAGTGTTTAATAAGAAACTAAATAAGTAACTCGAGAAATGTAGAAACATTTGTGCACATAATTTAAAATATATATTTAATAATTAAATATTTATATATTAAGATAATGTATAACTTATCTAGCAATAAAGTCTACAAAACATTTATAACTATAAATAAATAAATATATAATATAATAAATTAAACTTTTTTATATTAACTCACCTCATTTATTCCTGCTTGTATAACTCTTTGATGATGTATTAATTGTAACTAATATAAAATCAAACATTAAGTGAGTTTTTTAAGATTATATATTATACCTAAGCTATAGTGTTATCACCTAATCTAAGTAAATTTATGTTAGGACGATTAATTATGTAATAAATATTCAATTATCAAATTTTGATAACTTTTATATGATAAAAATAACATAATAGGCTTATCAATATTGATTAATCATACTTATAAATATAGATTAATCATACTGGAGAAATTTTCATATGATAAAAGTAACATGTTCATTGTTTAAAATAGATTTATAAATATGGATTAATAATATAAGAAGTTATAACTCTATACTTTTACCACTTATCATACTTTTAGAGAACTCTTACTAACTTGTCTCCAACAATCTTTTATAAGTGAAATCCTATTCGATATTTATATATTTATTTTTGTTGGAAAATATGTTATGTTACTTATATATAAATTAGTAATTTGTCTAAATTAACTTAGTTATAAAAATTATTATATAATTATTATTATTATTATTTTATTGAGTTATATATTATTTTAAATGTGAATATATTAAGAAAACTCTTAACAAATAGGTTAGACCTAATAATTAATAATAAAAAGAATCCTTTCGACAGCCTAATAGGGAATTATTTTATTTTACCCTAATTAAGAATAAAAAAAATAGTTTTATATGAGATAGATTGACATTGGAAGCAACTTTAGACACTTTTATTTCTCTTTATTCTTTATACATATCATTGAATCAATAAGAACATAAACACCAGATTATGACTCTAAGCTCTTATATATTAATTCATGAGCGATATTGAAGCAAAACTCAAAATTAAATTTTTTATGGGATTTATCTAGATTTGATAACAGAGTATTTATCACATAATTCATCGTGATAAAATAAATTTAGCTAGAATTAGATTCAGTTGAATTTGACACTATTACTCATATAGGTAAATATATAATATAGTATACTTGTATTCATTACAAAAATCAAACAAACTCTATTAAAATTACAGAATTTGATAGAAAATAGATTATAATAAAGGAACATATCCTTTAAAAGGTTTATAGTAAGCATGTATAATATGCTAACACTTAATCTATTATAAGCATTATAGGTCTCCAAACCTTAGTTTCATGGGTAAGGTGAATTATCTAGTATGTGTTAAGTGTTAACTTCTAATAGAACTTGTTTATATTTTATAAGATGTATTTGATCATGATATATGTAACTAAATATAAGTTCATTTATATTTATGTGTCTAATCTTAATAAATTGAGTATGGTGTTATTATTAAATAGAATTATATTTTATTTATATTAACTAATGGTTGTACTTATAACAAAAACAAACTCTATTACAAAGTAAAGAAACTGACCTCCAAATGAATTATTAATCTTGTTAGAGTTACAATCATAATTTTGTTTTTAACTTTTACATTTTCACTCCATATTATATATATATATATATATATATATATATATATATATATATATATATATATATATTATCTCTTTTTCTTTCTTTCTTCTTGTATTTATTTTTATCTTACTAAATACATTTTGAGAGAGATTATTTTAGAATGAGTTCTTCATATCTTCTTCCTTCCAAACAATAGAAAACATTATTCTTTCCTCCGTCATTGGCTAATATTTGGAGTCTGAAATTTTGACTTACAATATTATGAGAAATTAATATTTATTATATTTATTTCTCATCTATTCTTTTTGTTCTCAAAATCACTTTAAATAAAAATTTATTATAAAATATATATTTGGTAGATGTTCTTGTGTACATGTTGAAGGGATCTTATGTACAATTGAGTTATGTGTTCGGTCTTTTTTTTTTTTTTTTTTTTTTTTTTTTTTTTTTTTTTTTTTTTTTTTTTTTTTTTTTTTTTTTT
>Ga0099825_1009928_pt1 | contig 10614 bp, 5 predicted proteins | sample SiratroredBW_FD_76838 | JGI IMG/M metagenome (GOLD analysis project Ga0099825, IMG submission 76838) | Root nodule microbial communities of legume samples collected from California, USA - Siratro red BW | ecosystem: Host-associated > Plants > Roots > Nodule | place: USA: California | collected... | reverse complement strand
ACCCTAAAACCTAAAAAAAAATTTAAAATGTTTTCTCATTCCCTAGTGGAACAATATAATGATAAATAGCCTTTTATATTCATATATAAAAAAAAAAAAAAAAATCTTAATTCCATTCTCAAAAAAAAAAAAAAAAAAAAAACTTGAAACTTTAGCCACAACGTATACAAATTCATGACGTTTCTTATCTATATAATTGAACGCATTCAAAATACAATCTCCAAAGGAGGCAACCAAGAACAACCAATTCATTAAAAAAGCTTTATAAAATTAAACCTGATATAGATCATAAGATTTCTGTGGGTCATGCATTGACTTCATAAGAACCAGAGAACAAAAAAAATCAAAGAAAGAAAGCGAAACAAACACGGCATTAAAATATTTCACTTTTGGGAAGCACTTATAGAAACCCTAACCTAATGACTCTCCCCCATGTGGCCATGCCCCCTCACACCCCTATCCAATGGAGCCACGTTTACCATCTATGAATCTTAGTCTCTCTTTGTATGTTACCAACCATGTCAATTCCATTAAGTTGTGTGAGAGAGATAGAAAACGATGTGTTAGGGTTCTTCATCAATTTATACGTCAATTTCATTCTAGCTAGCTGTTTTAACTTGCTTGGCTTGACCTGCTGCTACAGATGATCATGTCTTATTCTTAGTATAAATTGGAGAAGATTAATTAATTCATTTCTGATTTTGATTTTGGAAATATGGAACGGGACAAACAAGGGGTTGGTTAATATCTTAATTGGGTTGAATCAATAATACTATCAAATAATTTTGCCTAACCACGCATCTGGATTATTGATTCAAACAAAAATGTCCCTCTGGATTATGGTTGGTTAACATTCTTATGGTAGTTTATCTGGAAGGGTATTGGAATATTAATTTCTAATTAGATTTTGTAAACCCTAACTATATTAATGTGCTTGAAGTCAAAGTATTAGTATACATGAGAAATTTTAGGTTATTCTTATGCTTTCAACTCAAGAACCTGTTTTTATAATGATATAGATTGTTTATTTTCTGTACATCAAACTTAAAAATTAATGGCAGTAGGTTTTCTTTTCAGGTCTAGTTTTGATCGTACCCATTGTTTTCCACTTGTGTTTATATAAATTAGTTTTGTTGGTTATAAAAAATGTATAAAAGACTTGTAGATTTACGTCAAATTCTTCTCACAAAAATTAAATCATATTAAAAGTACACAGTCTTTGGCTGCATCTATATAAACTTAGGCATAAGAATCTTGTTAATTAAACATATTAGATCGGTCAAAAGTACTCAATTTTTCTATTACAATAATAAAACAACCAATTGTCCGTTTTTAATTTAGGTATTATGTAAGCAATTTGCTTATTTATAATTTTATGTCCTTGTTTACTAATCTTGAAATCATAAGGTTTATTTTTTACATATAAAAGTTTTATCTCTTTCTTTCTCAATTAAATGCTTTTGTAGTGCTCATTCAGTAGACTGTTCAAATAAAAATCTTCAGGGTAGGGCCTAAAGAATGTGTACAATAAAGTTGACGAATACTTACATAAAAACTACCAAAATATATTTAGACCAAAGAAAATGACCAAAACACATACAATATTAAATTAGTCATTCGAAATTTTAAGTATTACTTTTGACTTTCTTATTATATAATATAATTAGGCTAAATGTAGCTTTAGTCTCACTTCTGCAATTTTTTGCCCTTTAATTTTTTTCATGCAATTTTGATTTTCAAATTTTAAAAATAAACTTTTATAACTGCTATATTTTTTTTGTTTAATTATTATTAGAGTTTTTTTATAATAAATGTATGCAAGATTGAGATTTAGAACAAAATTGTGGATATTCTCTTTGCTGATGAAACAAAAATTGTGAATTTTCTACAATTTAGAAACTAAGACGATGAGAACAAAATCGTGTATAATTAAAACAAGAGACAACCAAATTATAATTTAATGAAATAATTATCAATTTAACTATAAAATGGGGTTTGAAATTATATGAAATTAATCACTATTTTGGTGTTTATTTTAAAAACTAATTAATTACCAAATAAGGAAAGAACAAACTTATTATCATGTATGTCTTTAAAATTTAAATAGCTAATTTAAACATTCAATCGAAAACTTAGTTGAATGAATATTTGTCCATTTTAATTTATTTGTTTGACACGCTTTCATAAATGGTATGCATTGGGTTAGGAGAGTGACATTGTTGAATAAATAGAAATTTCGAAAATGTCAAACACCATAAAGAGTCAAAGGCATCTCAGCATAATGCCCTGACAATGACACAGCAACCTCGCAATGTCGCAGAAGCTCTCTTCTACTCACAATAATTGTTTTCTCAATGACCTAAGCAATCACCAAACAATTTAACAACTTATCTTCTTTCTCTTTTCTATTTCTTTATTTTTTTTTATATTGGCTTCAAACAAACATAGTTTTAGACCACAATTGGAAAACACATATAAATACATATATACTTCAGTTGCTCTCACTTGGATACTTACTAATGGAAGTTAAAATCAAAGATCAATTCTATACATTATTTATACTCTAGCTGGTCTAAGATGTTAACTCATTATTAATTGATTATTGAGAGACAATTTTAGGTGTATTATAGTATAAACAAGTTTAATAGTGTAATTCAATATTCTGAAAGGTTTAATAAGATTGACGAAAAGAACAACTAAATTTTAAAAACTCGAACAGCAACTAAATCTTTAAATTTTGAAATATATTTTTTAGTATCTTGCATCTTCTATCTCTAAACTCATCTTCTATTTCTCAAATAATTTTTTCAACACTTAAATTTATCCAACAAATACTAACTAAGGAATTTTTTTTTTTTTTTTGTAAATATGACATATCTCAGATAAAAACATTTTATTTAATATTTTTTAAGTTTCTTAAATTAAATTAAAACTTATTTTTCTTTTGTTTTCAATTTAGTTTTGTTTAAATTTTATTTTTTATTTTCGAGTCTTTTCTCTTTTGAAAAGATTAATTATGATTTATTCAACTTTTTTAACTATCTATCGATATTACGAATGGACCAATTTTGTGCTACACCATCTTTTTGTTTGGTGTTTGCTATTGGTTGGGATGAGAAAAGAATCACAAGAAAAACAAAAGAAAAAGGGAAAAGATGAAAGGATGCAAGTTATTAGAAAGGTTTTCTATATTTTTAGATAAAAGCCAATTGAGTGAGGATAAAAAGGGTGATGTGAATGGTGTCGTTAGGGTGAAGGAAGGGATACGTAGATACAAATAAAACACAAAAAGCAAAACAGAATGAGAGTCATCATCCTCAAAATCTGGTTGCTTTTTTCCATCAAGATATATTTTTTTAAAATGGAATCTTCTTGTTCTAACTTTTTGGGTACATAATTGGGCAAAATAAACAGGAACAGGATAATTAGCAAGACAAGTTTTCACCTTTTTGTAACAAAATTAGCTAGGCAAGTTAAGATAAAACCTAAAGTGAACAAACACTAGTGTTGTTTTTTCAAAGATAAAATTATTTAAGTTTTCAGGAAATGACTTATTAGGTTATGCCATAAAAGTTGTGAAATGAAGGCACACACGTAACAAAAAGAAACACAATCTAGATACCACATGAAATGAGATAGGTTCAATTTAAAAATAAATAATAAAAAGAACTTGTGTTGGATAGAGAAAACTTTTCAACCCATATCTACACAACTCCAAAGATGGTTCAATTTGGTTATTAAGTTGACTTTATTAAATTTTAACCAGGGCAATGCAAGAGATATTATAAATACTTATTTTTATATATTTAAAATTTATATTAAAAATAAAATCTACAATTTTGTATTATGCTAAATCATTTATATTGCAATATAAAATTATATTATCTCTCTCTCTCCCTACCTCTCACTCTCTTCTCTATTTAGAAGTTTTCTCAATATCTTATCCATCATATCAATTTCTAGAATGACTTCCACAACTCAAACTAAAGTAGTTAAATTGGTTCACTTTTTCAGTTAATTGATTATTCTCACATTGGATTCAATCTATTGACTTGAGACTGATTGTTTTGAACAACGTTGATTGCCGTGTGTTCGGATAAACTTATATAAGAATTCTCTTGTATAATATTTATTTTGGATTAGGTTATCAGAATGTAAAACATTTATTTCAGACAATGAAAGGAACATCTTGTAAATTTCAGATAAAATAGAATGAAGATTTTACATTTTAAATTAATATTTCTGTGATGAAAGAGTGTGGCCTGATAGTGTTGGGTTGCAGCAAGAAAAAATCACTTCCATGAGAGGCTCTATTGTTTTGTGCAAAAGGTAACAAGTTCCATTTCTATTGTTTCTTTAACATTAGGGGAAACTAAAACATTACAAACATATTTCAAAATAGTCTTGATTAGACATAGGCCCATAACGTGGTCAGAACTAAGATGCATCCTACCTGCACCTCCATAAACTCATCCTGCACCTCCATAGTAGTTATGAAATAACAAAAATTTTCTTAGGATGAAATGTTATATCCAACACTGTGCTCTAATCTCTCTGATTTCTTTGTAAGCAGGAAGGAAGTTGTTTTCTACACAATATATATTACTTCCAATATATATTACTTCCTGCACTTAATAAATATTCAATATATCAACAATCTCTTTATTACTTTTATTTTAAAATTTTTTATTAAATATTTTTTTTATAATCACGTATACAAAGTAAAATAAAAAATATTAAAAAATATCTATATTTTTTTTAAGTAATATTGAATTAGTTATAAAAAACTAAATATTTAAAAATAATGTGTTAAACTAAATTTTTAAAATTAATCATATTAAATTGTAAATATTTTAATAATATCTAATATTATTTTTATTATTGTTAAAAAAACAAAATATAAAAAAGATGTTTATATAAATGTAAAAAGAAGAAAAATTATTTAATATATAAAATAATAAAAATATTATTAATATTTTAAAAATTTATTAAGTGCAGACAATATTTTATATTGCCTCTTTGCACCTCTCTATCTCCATCTCTGCATCTTGTGCACTTCTGGATTTTGCATATTGCCACTCTCGAGCACAATCATCGTGAACCTGTGTTGATGGTGGCGGTGGTTGAAGTTTAATGGTAACCACCGCCACGGCACCAACCACCACGGATGAACATCACAATCTTTACCAACTTCAATTTACAACGCCCAACTCTCAGCAACTATACCCACAACTCTTCAATCCCTTATATTTTTCTTTATCAAGCCCTTTTCTACCATTTTACAAAAGATATCTTTGTCATTTCAGAAATTGTGGAGGTGCATGATCATTTCATGAAGGTGCAGAAAGAAGGCGCCTAGAACTAAAACAGAGGCCCCATAACAAAAAGATTTATCCACATTGTCCAGTTTTCAGTACAAATAGCAATTACTATACTGTTTCTTCCCGCACCTCCATAAACTTTATATTTTCAAAAAATCCTTTTGGAAGCCTACACCTCTATAAAGACGAATTCTTCCTCCCTCCCCATACCTTCTTTCTGCACTTTCATAAAAAAAATTAATTCTCAAAATATCCATATTACAATGATCAAAATAACCTTAAATATCATCTAATTCACATTTTAAAAAAATTATAATTCGGACGAGGATTTCATTCAGTTATCATTTGCAAAACAAAATGACAATCGGATAATACCCATCCATTTACATTTTTTTTTCAAAATGTGAAATGGATAGAGTGTCCTGCTATTCACATTTACAAAATGATAAACGGATAGCATCCCATCCGGTTTATAATATTTTTCAATTCAAAATTTTTATATTTTAAAATAGACTAGTTTAAAAGATAATTTTATATTTTAAAATAAGCTAATTCGAAAACTAATTTTATATTCTGAAATAAGCTAATCCGAAAAAATTATACCACATTGTAAAATTCGTCCGAATTATATAACGGAAATCACTATTAAGGTATAAGGTATTAAAGTCATTTTCGTACAGTCTTTCAGCTTTTTGTATGGAGGTAGACCAAATACTCATTAAACTATGTTTAGAATTCACTTAAAACACTTCAACCAACTTTCAGTTTCTGCTGAATACTGAGTCAATATAACACTTCTTTCTAAATTTAGTTATAAACAAAATTCATTTCAAGCTCCAGCTGACTTGAAAACTACAATAAAATTTTTTCCAACACTTGAATTCAAGTCAACTTATTTTCCATCAAAAAACATTCTAAAGCCTCCTCCAGCTGACTTGAAAACTGCAATAAATTTTTTTCCAACACTTGAATTCAAGTCAACTTACTTTCCATCAAAAAACATACTAAAGCCTCTCCAGTCAAACATTGTTACAATATATTTAGACAAAGTAAAACATTTCTATATGAACATCACATAAGGGACATAATAAATTTTAGGGTAGAAAGTATGAGAAACTACTCAAATGGTTATGAAAGCCAACATACATGATATAGCTATGCTCAAAGTAATTAGTGTTCCAAAATTTTCAATTTCCATACATAGAAGTGACCATAAGGAAATTAGAACACAGAAGACAACTATTAGGAAAATGAACACACAAAATAATGTGATACACACTTCCCAAAAGAAAAGACAATTATAAAAAGTAAACATTGCAAAAAATTAAGCGTAAGAAAGATGAAGAATTAAGATAAAAGAAACGTTGCAGCTCGGTAGTCATCTCAGCCTCGGCGGCAATAACTCCTAGTTGTTTAAGTTTAGTATCTTAATCCCCGTTAAGAGTTTCAAGTGAAGAACTGCTAGTGTAGAAGATATGCACAAAGTATCAACTTTCTTTTTTGCTTTGTTTAAACTACTCATAACCTTAAAAATTATGTCCTATATAAATGCATCCAATTATCATATGACACAGATGAGGTGGGCTTTGTCATTAAAGTCATTAGATTATCTTAAAAAAACTGCAAACCAAATGCTGTGTAACTATATGACACTCAATATTGTAACCGGAAGTATCTATATGACTGCTAATTATGAGTTTCATTCTTGGCATTGAACATGCATTTGTCGCAAACGAGTCTACAGTCTTTTCCTTAGATGCCGACAATTACAAAGATAATTTGACAAACCAGTGTTTCAAATTCAAGGAGAGCAAAAATTTCGACGAACAAAGAAAAATAGCTACACATTCCAAATTCAAAACAAACCAGACCATTAATTAGTTAGCTCCATAATGGCAGCAACTATGTCGCCACCGGCAGCCTTGAGTGCTTTAACAGCTTTAGGTCTTGACACACCAGCTTGAGTCATCACCAGCTCTATATCCTTGGGATCTACACCAGCCTCATCCACTTCCTCATCATCTTGAGCAGTAGCAGAGGACTCAGGCTTCAATCCTACATTGCTTACACTAGGAGCCTTGAATTGCTCTGCTGCCTGAGTTTGTAGCTGTGAGCTCAAGTCTTCAATCTTAGCTTCCCCAAATATAACGTATGTATCAGAAGTTGGACTCTTGAAAACGTCTGGCTTTGAAATAACAAACAGGATCTAACAAAACAAAAAGTAAAATTCAATTACCAAAACAAAATAGACCTGAAAATTGGAAGAGTGAGGCGAAAAGTAAAAAAAGATGTGTCAAATGCTAACATTCTTGCTCTTCTTTACTGTCACTCGACTGACACCTGTCACAGGTTTCATTCCAAGTTTGAGCATTGCCTTGCGACTCTTCTTTTCACTTCTGGTCTGCTTGGACCTACCAGATGCATCACCTTCAAGTCCTGCAATAGAAACAAATTCATGAGTTGTGAATTGGGCCTGCCCATGTAACTTCAGTCACGATCTCCAAGCATAATTTGTGACATTATTATGATGTTTATATTACATATCTCAACTCACGTCCAAGTACAGAACAATCCTGCTGGGAAGCACAGACATGACATGGGACGTGTAATACAACTCGAAAACACAGATACCACCAATTTTCAAAATATAAGAAACAGGAAAGACTGTAAATGTATAAAATTAACATAAAATACAAATCTTAAATCAAATGAGAATGAATGGTTCAAGAATGAGCATGAGTCATTGTAGATATACTAAAATGCCACTACATTTTATCAAATCATTGTGATATGAATTCAAAATTCGCTATACAAGTTTAAAATGTATAATTAAAAAAAATGAATCTAATTGTAATTGAAGTGCCCATATATTCAATTAGCATCGTTAAATAAAGTGAACCATCACGCTAATGCTACTGGTGATTTCTGAATCTAAAAATGAAGGTATAACTTTACAGCCTATATAAGAAACCAAAACATTTCCAAATTCTTGATGATGAAAGTTTTAAACAAAAACAATATTCAACTTCTCCGCAAACCATGATGATTAACACCTTTTATGCAAGACTCCAAATAAGATAAATGAACTTGACACGTCAACCAAAATTTTGAAGAGCTCATTACTTAATTAAAAATACTAACAGGTCCTAGTATATCAAGACAAGCCAAATAATCTCATTGACCATGTACACTATTTTCACTTACAACACAATCCCATCCAAATTGTAGGAGGAAGGCTACTAAACATTTGCCAGATGCAAAAACTCATCGGTTAATCTCATTGACCAACTTACCTTCACCATGTTCATCATCCTCTTCATCGTCGTCATCATCATCTTCCTCATCATCATCATCCTCGACTACAGGCTCATCATGCTACAAAAGATATCATTCAAAAGTTCAAAATACTATAAAACAGAGCAAAAAGTACGTCACTTCTCAGTAACGTACGAAAATATTTAACTATCAGAATCAATTACGGTTATAAGAAAAAAAAAGTTTAATACTCAATTACGGTTAACATGTTAGTTTTAATTGTTCTTCTAAGACTGCGGTTAAGTGTTTTTTATGAAAGATTATTTTTTCTCCTGAGTTTGGTTGGAAAACTAAACTCCTCATTTCCATATAAATTAGTGAAACCCCCAAAAACACAGAAAAAATTCAGCCCTGAACCAATTGAAAACCTGATAATTTCATTTACACTCTCTTCCTCATATCAAGCTTCTGATCGAATCATTAATTAGCAGATAGAAAATACAAAGCTATCTAAACCCTCAATTTACTCGAATCAAATGCAAACCCTTAACAGTTACCCGCTACTGCTAGTACTTTAGAGTCCACAGGCCACAGAACCCTAAAACAATTAACGATGAAAACATTGCACACAATCTAACTCAATTGAGTATTCCTAATCCAAATCAAAATTAAACTTAAAAAAAAAAAAAAAAGGGAAATAAAAAAGGAAGCTTTAATATGGATTACGTGGATCTTTTGCTGTTCGAGGTGTTGGGCGAGAAGCTCCTCTTGAGTTTGAGCCGTCATGGTGATTTGCCGTAAGAGAAAGGATTGTGTAACAGTGATCCACCAAACACCCACAACAACCTAAAACCCTAACACCCGCACCTTATATACCTCAATTTAGGGTTACCCGATTAGAGTTAATAACCCATTACTTCCAATTCTATTTTTTGCCATAAAACTAGATAAAATAACAAGAGTGCATTTGGAGTGTTAGGTTAAATAATTAAAAAATAGTTAATTTTTTATTTATATTTCTCAATTTTATTATTTTAATTTTATATTTTTAAATATTTCAAAAAAAATAAAATGTTCAAGCTTTAAAACGTTAAAATTTTAAAATGTAAAGTATTCTTCCAGGATATTAAAATTTTGAAGAATTCTTCGTAACTTCTTCTGTGGACTATGTTTTTTCACCTATCACAATTCTAGGAGGTTATTTTTTTTTATAAAATATTTAATTAAAGCTTCAACAAAATTGTATAATAATTTTTTATGTTTAGGTGGAATTTGTGAGATGTAATATTCAAAGACATCTCAAAATTATTTTGGTCACTTCATTATGCGTACTTTGTAAATTAATTTTATTAATTTTTTTTATGGAAGTGCAGTGAATTAATTTTATTAATTCTTTTTATGGAAGTGCAAGAAGAGGAGGATATGGAGGTGGAAGAAGAATTTATCTAAAATTTTAATACTTCTTAAAAATTATTTTTTGGAACGTTAAATTTTTTAATTACTTCACAAAGTACTTTTTATAATATTCAAATTTCAATTCTAAAAGGTATTCTAAGTAAAAAAAATATAATTTTTTTTTCAACAAATATTTTTACCTTTTTCACTAAAAATAAAACAAAACGCTCAAATTTAGTCTTTCCTTCGTTTTTTAGTGAATATATATATATATATATATATATATATATATAAATATTTTTAAGGTTTAGGGTTTCAGAAAAATTAATTTATCTTTTCTACCCAAAAATATATTTCAAAACTAATTAAATTAGTATTGATTGCAATGTATTTGTAATCAAATTTTTAGAAAAAAAAATTGTAACTCTAATATGATACATCATTTTTACTCCTCTTATTATCAACGATAAATGAATATTGTAGATAGAAATTGTTACTCCTCTAATATATTTTGAATATATATATATATATATATATATATATATATATATATATATATATATATATATATATATATATATATATATATATATATATATATAAAGTATGTGTATATATATATATTTATTATTATATAAATATT
>Ga0099825_1009918_pt1 | contig 10621 bp, 2 predicted proteins | sample SiratroredBW_FD_76838 | JGI IMG/M metagenome (GOLD analysis project Ga0099825, IMG submission 76838) | Root nodule microbial communities of legume samples collected from California, USA - Siratro red BW | ecosystem: Host-associated > Plants > Roots > Nodule | place: USA: California | collected... | reverse complement strand
TATATATATATATATATATATATATATATATATATATATATATATATATATATATATAGGAATGAATCTAAAGATACATATTTTTATCAATGACAAAATGAGAATTTTTTAAATCACTTTACAATCCAAAATAACAAGCAGTAAAAAAATACATATATTTTAAAGTATTTATTTATAAAGAGACTTCATTTATTCCTGCCTATAACTATAAAATTTCACGACCTGATCCTGTTTTAAATTTCGGGTTCATTGGGCATCACAAATAGTATATTTATAACTTTATATTTTTGTTCTTGAAAATTAGTTATATATCATTTTTTGACGTGACACTTATCCTTGTCACTAATTAATTTTTGGCGATAAACTTAAGCTTCCCCTATTAAGCAGGCACCACACAGGCATGGTTATCACTTTTCCACCATAATTAATCACAAATTTTAATGTTATTTAGTTTGAGACATCCACTCATTAAATACTTTCGTTGTCGGAAGTTGATGCAGTGGCATCGCTCTCATTTGCTTGTTTTTTTCCAATTCAGAACTGTGCCTGCATTATTTAGTGACAATTGTAGTTTAAAAATGAGAAATATTGAGTATTACATATTAAAAACCATAATATTTTCTTTCATTATACTTTAATTAAAACTGTTTATGATTAATTAATCAAAACTTGTATTTTATAAGCTTGAAAAATAACTTACACAAAAAGACCTTAGTTGACTAAAACATAGGGCAGGCAATTTTATAAACAAAAATCAATAGGGATAGAAAGTCAAAGATTGCATAAACCTGAATTAAAATGTTTAATACTGTTTAAAGTATTCATTCCTTTTTAGGTACGCCATCTCATCGATCCCTTCTGGTTATATACACATTTTCTAATTATTGGGAAGAAGCTGATGAATAAATATAATGGCATCCATTTTTTTAATGCAAGTTATTCTTCACCTTCCAGTTTAATTAAACAAATTTCATTTTATATAATAAGTTAGGTGTGAGATTTTTATTTTATTTTATGTAAGTTACGTGGATTTCATTTTGTTTACATTAATTATTTTAAAGATTTTCTAATATATTTTTTGTTTACAAGAATGTTATAAGAATCACATAAGATATGCCCTGGTGTAAGTTTACATGGATATGAGCATTATGCTCTTACATTTTTGTTTGGCTACACTTGTTAGGGTTTGTTATAAAGCAGAACAGGAAGTTACAGTTTGAGAATTGAAAGCAGCAGAATAAATTACAGCAGTGGGAAATGGTGGGAATGTAGAAGTGAGAAAGAAGTGATGATTGATTGGGTGGGACAATGATAAAACTATGAATGATTTTATGAATAAGTTGAAGAGTGGCATGTTGTGTGAAAGAGGGGTCCATCTCATACAGTATGTGTTTAATTGGCAGCCAGCTATGATCCTTTTGTCTTGCATTGCATTCTTATCCTTAACTTCAACCTTTGCTTTGTATCATTGAATTCAGAAGGTTTGATGAATGATGATAAACATAAATTATATCATCAATCAACAACCCATGATGTTAAGACCTAATCTAACAAACCCAATAATCATAATTTTGAATTAAATATGTTAGTAGATAAATGGCAGCCATTAGTTTGGTACGTTGGCTATGCATAGGCAATTTCCACTGCTTCTACTTCTATTACTATTGGTCTCTCAAAAGTGATTGGAATGCGTTAACTCCATGAGATTTATAGGTTAAGAGATTTCATCTCTTTCACATAATTTTAGGTTTGCAATCTTGTACACAAGCTTGGATAAATTAAAAATTAAAAAAAAATGTAATTCTGTTACTTTCGAATTTGAATATATTATAAAAATGTAAAAATAACTGGTAAAAAATGTAAATACTATCAATTTACTTAAAAAAAAGAAAACATATTATAAAAATATATAAAAGTGATTCATAAAATAAAATTTAGATTTGTACTTATAAATATATGCCATTGATGAAATAATGAAGAAAATATTTAGTCAAATTTAATACACATATAATACTATACAATAATAAAAGATTAAAAAAAATTATTTCAGTTGTCTAGGAACGAGTCAAGTTATGTTTTAGTTCACATGAATTATAAATTATACAGCGAATATATTTATGCAAATCAACAAACTAAACAGTCCATCACATTCCACATTGTTATTCTTAATTGTTGTTACTATCAAACTTTTATGGTCATTTTCACTTCATTATTATTGTTGAATTAGTGGTCCTTAATATGGTCTTTATAAAATTACACATGACTATTGTAATAGAATATTAAATCATATGATAGATCACTAAATTATTCTTTGTTGTAGTGATAACACTAATAAAATGTTTAGTTCTGTTATATTTAATAGTTTCTTGTTATTTTGTAAATATGTTATATAAATTTCTATATCTAAAACTTATGCGTGAATGAATATACAATATATTTTTTCTTCTCCTTTCTTTACAACATGATATCAAGAGTTGTTTGAGACTCATAATGACTTCTACTCCTTTTTCTTTCACAATGAACTTTGAAAATTTGTCTTCCTCTCTCTTTTTTTCTTCTTCACACCTTTAATCTCTCATATCCATCAAACTAGATGAAGATAACTTTCTAGATTGGAAGTAACAGGTGCTTGCCACCATTAGAGCGAAGCTTAACAAGTTATTAAAAACTCAAGATTATCCTAGCAAATTCTTTTGCACTAATGATGCTTTTAGTAATGTCATCAATAAAGAATTTTTTAGAACAACATCAACTGCTTGCTGTGTGGTTGTTGGCTTCGATGGCTACTCCCATTCTTATTAAAATGGTAGGCCTAAACACTTCTTTTCAAATATGAAGTAAATTGTGTGTCTATTGTGCTACTCAAAATAGATCCAAAATCAAGAAACTCAAGATTCAAATGAGGACACCCAAAAATGATAGATCTATATCTGTTTATTTACTTGATATAAAGAAAAGTGTGGATACACTTGCTACTATCGGACCAATGATCATGTTGAAGCCATTTTAGATGACCTATTTGAAGAATATGATAACTTTGTCACTTTTTTCCTATCTTCGATTGATCTGTATATTATAAAAAATTGAATCACTTTTGTTGCCTCAAGAAGAAAGATTTGATAAACACAAGACTACTGAGCACTCCATTATTCAAGCAGATTGTGCCTTGAGTTCTTGGTCTTCTCAAAATCAAAAAAACAACAAATCAAGATTCAATGGTTCTTTTAACAAAGGCAATCATAACTTATCAAGAAACAATGCTTCAAATTAGTACTCTCACAATTTAAAGACAAAATCTACTACTAAGACTATGTTAAACATCCCTGGTTCTTGCCAACTCCAGTGTCAAATTTGTGGCGAAATAGGTCATTTTTCTCTCAATTACTAGCATAGGGTGATAATGAACTTATATCCATTCTCAATCATTCTTAGTTTTCAAATGCAGATAATGGTTATAGTACTCCTTTAATTCTTGGAGCACCCTCCACTATTCAAGATCATCTTTAGTATCCTAGTAGTGTGGTCTTTCACACCATATCACCAATGATGCTAATGTCTTCTTTGTCAAACACCTGACATGAAACTGTCAAGCTTGACAGTGGTACATGAAAATTAAAGTTGTTGGCTTTGTAGTTTATTCTAATACTCATACTTCTATTTAGTTTCTTTTAAAAAATATTTTACATATTCCTAACATTTCCAAAAATCTTTTTAAGTGTGTTTAAATCTGCTTATGACAACAATGTCTTCTTTGAATTTCACTCTAATGTTTGTTATCTTAAAAATTAGGTTACAAAGCAGATAATTCTTCAAGGAATACTCAAAGATGGCTTATATGTTTTCCAAAATTTTCCAAACACACCTAACTCAATACGGTACTATTGCCTTACGTGATCATACCCTTTATAAATCCATAGTTGGCGCTCTGCAATACGTGACTATTACTCGTCTAGAACTTGATTATTTTGTCAACATCAATACATGCATCAGTCTCAAGAGCATCATTGGAAAGCACTCAAACGATCCTATGATATCTTGTTGGAACAATTCAACATGGTCTACTCCTTCATAGATCTTCCACTTCATTTATCATTGGCTTCAGTAATGTAGATTGTGGATCATATAGAAACTTTGTTACAAGATTATGTGTGTATGTGGGCTCCAATATTATTTCTACAAATCTTATAACAATGAATGGTATTCAGAAACAGTGCAAAAGTTGAATATAAGAGCATTGCAATTATGTTTGCAAAACTTAGTAGATGATATTTACTTAAAGAACTTTAGATTTTCTCTGATAATCTAATTGTTTATTGAGGTAATATTTGATTTGTTCTCCTTGCTACCAATCTCATTCACAATCTAAGTCCAAACAATTTGAGCTTGATTTACATTTCATACAAGATCAAATTAAAAGAAAAAAAAATAATTTGTCTAATTCATCTTCTTTATATGAAGTGATTGACATTCTTACAAAATCTTTTTGGAACATCTTTTTATAATTTAAAAGATAAAGTTATACTAGTCTCAAAGCCAATTATAAATTTATAGAACAATAATAACAATGATAGAAATATTTAATTATATTTGTTAGTTTGATATTTTTTTAAAATTTGCTATTTAAGTTTTTATATCTAAAACTTATGTGTGAATAAATATATAACATTTTTTTCTTGTTATTTCTTTACATCATGTAGGTGCTTGATTAATTAAGAGTTTAAGATTTATTTAGAGTCAATTAGAAAAATTAAGGTGGATAAAATATTTAGGACCAAGCCTTCTCAAAAGTTTTATTGGACAAATGAAAATCTAAAAAAGTTTAGAATTCAATACATATTAAACTTTTTAAAAAAGTGACGAAGGTGTAACGATTAAAATAATAGCAATAATAACTACAAAATAATAAATAACAATAATAATCATAATTATAATAAAAGGCCACCATTTCTACCATTATACGGAAGGTGAGATTGCACATCCACCATTCTTACAACATAAGGACAAATTCACAATATTTTCAACACTGACCGGCAAAATTCATGACAAAAAGATTGAAAACAAATTTAAGAGAATAAGTGAAAGACAGAGTTTGCAATTAAGCCAAAATAAAATAGTCAATGATAAATGTTTTTTTTTTTTTACATTATTTATACTTTTGTTATAAAGAAGACATATATATTATTATTTTAATGGCATATGATTTAAGGTAGCTAAGGTGGTAACTTCTTGTCAGTATTTAGCCATCAATGAATCTGCATATGTACTTGTGTGCCTTGTACTTTCATTCAATTTTGTTTTTAATGATAAACTCATTAATACACATTTGCATTTTAACCTAAAACTGCAAAACTATTATGGCTCAAAAGAACGATTATGTTGGCATTGTTTAGACCAAAAACTAATGTTGGTAATGTGTTTGTAATAACTTAGTTGGTTATAAGTTAGTTAATAGCAGACAAGCTAGATAAATTAGTATTATTAATTGATAAGTTAATTTATAAATTGCGTGCTACTAAATTAATTTATTAGATTGAAAATATTTGATAAGAGTAGGTGATAAGTTAATTAGTAAATATAAAATTACATAAAATAACACGATTATATAAATTTTATTACATAGATAAACTTTATGTTTTTTAGACAAAAATATATTATTATGTAATTATAATTTTATATTTTTTTATTGTAATTAAATTTTTATCAAACTTTTTAGTATTTCTATTTATTTTATAAAATTTATATTTCTATTTGGATGAGTTATTTTATTTAAACAATTATTATATTGAGTTTCTCTTTTTATACTTCAATGTGTATAACTACAGGCAATAATAAGAAAAATAAAATTAAAAATAATAAGAAAATATATTAAATTATAAAAGATAATAATAAAAGAAAATTAAATAAATTAGAAACTAGAAATTAGTTTAAATAACATATACATTATTAGTTAAAAGTTCATAAAATAGATTACTTTACCTTACTTTTCCAGTAAACAATTTTGTTATTGTATTAGTTAATTTATTGATGTCACTAAAGACACTCAAAGTGGTGTTGTATTAAATAAATAAAATATCTATATATATATATATATATATATATATATATATATATATCTATTCATATTTTAAAGAAGTTATTGTTTTCAAATTTTTAAAAATACAGCAGAAGTAGTTCTATGTTGTCCCTCTATTTTTTTCCTTTCTACCAATTATTCAATCAAATTTTGGTTTGTATATGCACTAAATAAAGGAAGACAACAATTAGTTGATGTTGTAGGAGCAAGGCAACTTTAAATTTGTGGTAACTTGTATCCTTTTCATGATGAATTAGGAGTAGGAAAGTGTGAAGAAAATAATTTTGAGGAAATGGTAGGCAAATGAAAAAAATCAGTCATAAAGTAGGCTATTTATAAGAATAGGGTTTCCTCATGTGGATAGACATATATTGCTATATAAAGATATCTGTCTGTTTAATGGTAACTAACAAAAGAGAAAAATAATAAATAACAACAATAGTCATGTACAATTGTGTTTCCTCAACATTTTAAAAATCAAACTAAAACACTTTCTAGATTACAATTATTTTTTCATGCACTTGTTTTGTTTCACAGTGTATCTCTTGCAATCTTTGCTTAGGAAACATGATACATAAACTAAATTGAAATTATTTTAATATGATGTTGATCTCTAGGGAAAAAGGGTGAAGAATGTGAAGACATGGAATATATTATTTTAGTTTAGGGAGCAAAGGTGAATATAAAAAGTGTGTAAATTGTGGAAGTTGTGTTTGGTTTTAGTCTAGTCCTAATGAATGTTAGCTTGGCAACTTTCACAAAAGAGAGATTGAAAGAGAGATAATAGACACTTAACCAAACTGGGAAATCATTTCTAAACTCATTTTTCAAATTATCATATATGATGTCGACACACACAACAACTTAATCGTTCTTTCCTTTTATCATTTTCTGTTTTATAAGGTTTGTCGTATTCACTCTAACCAATCTTGTTCTAATTAAAACTAAACAAAATTATATAAATTAAACTCGGGGTTTCTAATTAAATTAATGGTGGGTTTATATTTGGATAGGAAATTTTAAGAAGAGAATTTCAAATGTTTCAGAACAAATTACAATAAGAATCTAATATATATATATATATATATATATATATTAGAATTTTGAAAGAATGGATCACTTAAAAAAATTAACATAAAAAATAAGATTTTGAAATTCTTAATATATATTTTTATTTTTCAATTCAGATTTCGAGTGAGATGTTGTCAATTTAACTAAAACTGAGAAATTATTGAGATGATTATTATTAGATCGATGTCAATTATGTCTTTTCATTGATGTTTATTTTTTATATAAATTGTTATGATTGTTTTTATTTTTGTTGTTGTTTTATATTATTCTTACATCTTAATATTGGTTAAGGTTTTATCAATCAATGTCAAAAAAAATATTTAATGAATTTGAATTAAATTTTTTTTAGTGAAGTTTGTCTTGATTATTTTTTGTGCATGTAATATTTTTTTATTTACGTATGTAATATTTTTTTATCATAAATACAAATGTTATTTTTTCATTAATATCTTGTTATATTTTTTTTATTAATATTAACTTTTGAAAAAATTTCAACCAACATTACTTATTATTGTTTTTTAATTGATCACAATTGAAGAAATTTTTCGATTGATGTTGAGCGAGAAACTTAACAAGAGAAACTAAAAATAAAAAACTTATCCACAATGTCTTAAAAATAATTCTAATCAACATCAATTTAAATAGTTATATATCAACTTAATATAGTCTTAACCAACCTCAATTGATATAAAAACTTTGTCAATATTAATGAAAAATATTGGATTAAAAGTTTATTATTATGTAAAAAAATTATAACTTATAATAATGATGTAATTCTTTCTATTTAAAAATATGATATTACTTTGATACCAACCTATTAGATTAAAAGCTTAATATGAGATTAAAAGTTAATCAAAATATAACTCGTTTTCACTTAAGAATGTGATAATCCAAACCTTCATTGTAACTTAACTTAAAAACAATTAACATAAAATTTTAACAAACTTTGACTAATTTTTTTAATTATTAATAATTGTTTGATATTTGAATATTTTTTATACTTGATAATAATAAAACGTTTTATAAAAAAATTAAAAATTTGAATTTATTTATCCAAACAGAATATTTAAAAAATGTAAAATATAATCAATTTAAATTCAATACATTTAAATGTTTAGAAAATTATGAAATTACAGTCCAAAAGTTAAAAAAAAAATCATATCAATTCATTTGTCGAGTAAAATAATGATACAGTGTGACTTATTTTATATCAACATTGCATACCATCAATAGATTTTATTTATCAGATATTATCATGAACTTTCTATGTAAAATTATATTTTTACTTTAATGGCTGACTTTTTTTATTTTCTAAAGCAAAATGTAAGATGGAAAGGGTATGCAACTTTCTTCCTTCCCCCAAAACTCACTCCTAAACTTTTTTGGGAGGAACAATCAAAAAGTGTTTACTTGTTTCACTTTCACATCGTGGGAAAGTTGACCAAACCACGAATTATTTTGCTACTTGGAACTTGACTACATGATTGTAAATAACATCTAAAAATTGAAAAAGTACAACCAATAATAATAATAATAATAATAATTATTATTATTATTAATATAAAATTATAATTAATTATAATTCAAATAAGCATCTCATGATGTTCCAGCCATCTTCGTGTTAAAAAAAAAATGATGTTGTAGCTATACTTTTATTTATTTATTTTATACATTGATTGAAATTTTAATTATTGTGAAGTGTAAAGTTAAGGGTGAAAATTTTGAAAAATTTTCAACAGTAATTTCCTTTATAAAAAATCCAAAAAAAAACCTCAAAATATTAAATTTCTTGCCTCATAAAATCATGGAGAGAATGATTCTTTGTTACAGTGCAAAGTAAAGATGACTTTGTATAGATTAAATCTTATTTTGCAACATTTTATAGGTTTATACTTCAAATGAATCAACTATTCAAAATCGTTTGAATCTATCTATAAATAAATGTTTATTTTAATTTATTATAAACATCAAACCATTTTACATCTCTTATTTAACATATCGTTTTGTCTGCTAATAACATCGTTTAAGAAATATCACTTATGAAAATTCCATCAATGCCAGTTAAAAAAAAATTTCTTTTTGGTGGCTACGTCTAAGGAGGAAGAATTTTTCACATTCCGAGCGAATTTTGTCCCACTTTCATATTAATAATAATTGAACACATTTTTTATAATGCTTTTTTTAATATATCGTGATAATTAATTTCATTATATTTTGATAAATTAAAAAAGTATAAATATTTTAAATTACTTTTTGTTGCGTATAATTGTTTTCTATAATCTACTAACAAGATAAAATTATAAGATAAAAGTATATTTATATATGTGTTTTTACATAACAATTACATTATTAATCCTACATATTATATTATATTATATTATATATATATATATATTATTTAAAGGAAAATGAGCAGGTCTGTTTATTTATAATTCTTCATTATTTTATATTACTGTTACATTTATGAATATGATTAGTAAAAGATTGGCGTGAATGCTGCGAGGCAAAAGAAAAGTAACAACTATTGATATTCTTAAGAAGATTGAAAATTAAGTTTGATTATTTTGTTATTTTAAATGTAATAGAGTTTGAGAATATATTCATGTTCCAAAAATCAAAAAAAGTTGTAGAGATAAATGTTGTGAATGGATTCAGATGATTTCCGCATTCATTGATATTTCTATTTTTATTTCACGTAAAAGACAAAATAAAGAAGTATGAATAAATAATGTAAAATAAGTAATGATAAAATCAAATCAATAATATATATGTATATATCATTTACGATTTTATTTATATATTTTATTTTATTTTAAAATAATTTAAATTAATTTTTTAGTAGTTAACCAAAGTAAACAAGTTTTATCATAGTTAAAAAAAACTAACACAAGATTATTTTATTCCAATTAAGTCAACTTGTAATTAAATTTGATCAATTTTTTATTATGATTTATACTATCTAAATTACATATACTAAATTAATTTCTTATAATCCAAGTTATATATATTAAAATATTAGGTGCTTAGAAATAAATAAATTCTTGCATGACATAGATAGATGTACAACTTAAATTATAATAAATTTATCATAAATAGATTCATTATTCTTAAATTCACTTATTTGACACGACATATTTAATATAAATTTTCTGGACGACTTAATATTCCATTTATATGGTTTTTGTATGTTTCTGTCTCATTGAAGTTAATTTAATTGTTTTAAGATTATAAACTAAAATGTTTCCTACATATATATTTTATAATTCAAAATATATTTTAATAACTCACCCTTATATGTATTTATTTGTATAATGATATGTTATGATTGTATTATTTACATGAAGATATATAAATATAGGATCAACATTTAGATATTTAATTTTAACTCTATTATATATATATATATATATATATATATATATATATATATATATATATATATATATATATATATATATTTTTTTTTTTTTTATTTTT
>Ga0099825_1009914_pt1 | contig 10625 bp, 1 predicted proteins | sample SiratroredBW_FD_76838 | JGI IMG/M metagenome (GOLD analysis project Ga0099825, IMG submission 76838) | Root nodule microbial communities of legume samples collected from California, USA - Siratro red BW | ecosystem: Host-associated > Plants > Roots > Nodule | place: USA: California | collected... | reverse complement strand
ATATATTTTTTTATAAATATTTTTAATAAAAAATTTTTTAATATTTTTTTTAATTTTTTATTTTTTATAATAAATTTTTTTTTTTTTTTTTTTTAAATAAAAAGAACGCACTCTTTCTTCTTCTTAATGGGATGCAGGAAGAAAAAAAAGCCTAAATTAAATTAAGAATAGTAGATAACAAACAAATTAAACTGAGAAAGAAAAGAAAATGGAAAGCCACTCTTAATTATCCGCTGCGTCACTCTAATCTGTCGCTTAATTTAAGCTTTATTATTTAATTATCAAAAAAGCAAAACACAATCTTATCACTTCATTTATTGTGCTTTTCAATCCAATTCAGGGATATGGGGATCAAATTTTCTAGTAGAGAATAATTGAATTCATTTGTAGTACTACATATTGAGGCATAATCCGTTCTCACGATAGATTTAGAAATCAATTATCCTTCAGCTACTTGTAAAATATTTCAGTTTTTTACCTATGTTTCTTTCTCGCATGATATCTTATTTTTGTTGTTATATTTGTAAATTCACATTTCAATTACGTAATATTCAATTGGCATTACTCGGGTTGGATACAGTTAAACATTGAATTGATAATTTTACAAGTTTATTTTGGTTGGTTAATGATAATACGTGTTTGAGCATGTTAACTACAAAATTATAAGCTATCACTTATATGTTTGTCTGATCATTCTACATTATTTTTGCTAGTCATAGTGGCCACTTAGTTATGCGATAGTCATATACTTATGTGTGCGTATTTTCATATGGTGATAAACTATTTTTAAACATAAAAAAAAATATTCCTAGAAATAAAGTTTTATTGGAATTAAACTCAATCAATTCAAAAAATCATAATCAAAGATTAATTATTTCATGCAAAAAATATAAAAGGTAAAATAAGAAAAGGATTGATATCCCATAATCACACCTCATGTACAAAAAAAAAAAAAAAATTATATATGGTACAAAGTTTCCAGTTGTAGTAGAAATTAAAAAACTAAATACAACATTTATAATAAAAAAGACATAAATAAGTCCAATAAAGATATTTTAAGCAATTTTACACCTATTTTAACAAAATCAAAATTTATAAAAGACAAAAAAAAAAAAAAAAAAAAAATAAAAAAAAAAAAAAAAAAAAAAAAAACAAAAAAAAAAATTTAAAAAAAATTAAAAAAAAAATAAAAAAAAAAAAAATTTAAAAAAAAAAAAAAAAAAAAAAAAAATCTTGTAACTAATCTTGTAAGAAAACTTTATTATTTATCCTCCCTATATTCCTTAGTAACATCTTTTTTAGTAGTTACTAGAAGTAATAATTAAGAATATTTGAATTTTTAATCTTAGAAAAAGTTTGAAAAGAGATGATAAAAAAACAATTTGTCTACTAGTTATATCCAAAAGTATTTTATGCACTTGTTTTTAATAATTAGTTAATTAGTAAAATATTTTGAGAATTTATTAAAAAAGAATTTTAAAAAAGAATCTGATGTAACTTATTTAAGGTCAATTAATATAAAATTGTTATATTATTCTTTGCTACTAGTTAATCTAATGTTGGTATAAAGAAACGTTTTTGTATTCTATTTAACCTTCTACAATCTCTATCTACACCTTCAATAATAGATATAGATATGATTTACCTTTTACAACTAATTTTTACATGGGCATAACACTTAAAACCTCACATTTACATATATTTACTATAAAACACAACTTTTATTCTAAATTTTAATATAATTTAAAATTATTTAATGTTCATTCATATTTTGTTCTCATACTCATTTTATATATATATATTAGTTAGAAAATGTGTGGATAAATTAAAATCAGTTTACATGTAAAATAAAAAAATAAAAGTTTAACGAATTTGTACGAGAAATTTCTAAATATTAACTAATTATGCATAAATTTTCACTTTTCCTTTTTTACTTGTATTTTTTATAAGTGTTTATGGGAAAACTAATTTAATGTTGGAAAACAAAATAGAAAGTTTGACGTATTACTTGTCATTTCTAAAGACATGCATATTATTTATACCCTTTATTTTGCTTCTTGTTTTTGGGAACACAATACTTCAAATCTTCAACTGCTCTGCTGGATTGTTGAATTATTTGTTATATTAATTCTATATTACCTTTATTTCAATTGTTTCATCAGAGGATGGTAAAGACATTTCAGTTTTTACTACATAATCAGTAACCCCTGGGAAATTGTTAAAGCCAACTAATGCAAAGCAAGCATGATATATGTTGGTAATAATTAAAGTTGTCCCAAATTGTGTTTATGAGAAAGTAAAAATCTATTCTTTAACATGCAAAAATCTACTATGATAATTTCATGCTTTGGTATTCTTTTAGCCAAATATCTCTATTACGAATTTTATTTGAAGTGCCAGCGATAAAATAAAAAATAAAAAATTAGAGGTTAATCATGCTAGGAAGGTTAATCACACTTGTTTACATTTAAATTTCAACGCTTTTTTTCTTTTACAAATATTTATCAGAAACTTTAGTTATTTCTTTTCCTAGGATACATTATATTTGATAAATTAATCAAAAACAATATCAATGGATCTTTGTTATTTAAAAGAAAAAATGATCAAAGTAAAGAAGGATTGTGAAACGAATCAGTTTGTTGTTGATTGAATAGAGATGCTCTAAAATCAGTATCGAAATAATGTATTGAATTCCGGTGAGTAAAATGGAAAAAAAAATTATGGAAATAGATTAATCGTGTGAAATAAATACGACTTCGTTATAAAAAAGTTGTATTATATATATGATTTTAATTTGTTAAAATTGGAGTCATATATGCCAAACAAGATTTTTGTTCAAATTTAAAATCGTGCCGAAAAAAGATATGAAGTGACATTGTATTAAAGTTGTACGAGTGGCTATAATTATTTTTGTTTGGTAGATGTAATTATTTTCAAAGTTCAAAGTTAATTTAACCCATGTAAATTGAAAATTATATTTAATTGCTAGCCTAAATAAATAATTCTAAAAATAATTTTATTTGTTTTTATTTAAAGTATTATCAATTATCATAACATTTCAAAAAAAAAAAAAAAGTAGGTTACGGCTAGTGGGACTGTATTTTATTTTCTTAGTTTTATAAGATACATAAATTGATTAGTTTTAAATGTGTTAAGGTATATTTTGAGTTTTGTTTTGAAAGAATACGTTAACTTTAGAATGGGGAAGAGTTTGAATAAAACTATGACAACACTTTGGAAAACTGTTACCATATAGTTTATAAAATGTTGTGCATATAACTTATAAAATATTGTGTAAGGTTGCTTGATTATTTAATAAAACACATTCACAAGTATTTTTTAAATGAATAGTCGACAAGTAGTGTAACATATAATAAACCATTTATATTGGATTACTTTAATATATGTTACATTCAATTTTTCAATGTCAATGTCAAAGAGTTCTATTACATAAAATAAATTATAAGTATTATTAATATAAGTTTTTGACTCATAATGAGTACAAAACGCTATTTTAGTTAAAGTACATAAAGTTTGTCCAAATTATACAAAATAAAATTGTTGTTTGATTACAAGATTTATAATCACATGAGAGGATATGAAAATTATAAGCTCATTGCTTTAGAGGATATTACTTCATAGAGAATATTATTTCATAACAATAAAGATTACTCTTTATTTTCTACATCATTTATAAGACCAGTTATAATATTATATTTGAAGGCTTTTTGACACTTTTCTCATACACTGTAGATTACTTGTTATATCACGAAATTCCTTTTTTTTTTTGTATTCAAGTGTGTCCTTATTTAAGCATCCGAAAAGGATTGTTGTAGGTTGCATGCTTCAAAGTATCTTGAGTTAGAGCTTTTTTAGAGGTTAAGACTTTCTGTTAACATCCTTTACTTTGTAGTATGATGAGTTGATTAGATTATACTCTTTATCTCTATATCTCTGTATCACCAACAATACCGAATAAGACTTTTGCACATAAATGATATACATTTTGTGTTAGAATCTTTATTTTGATTCGATTGTAGATAATGGAAGATATGATATCTCAAGATAGTCATCTATTGTTAGGCACTTAAAGAAAGTCATCTTTTCACAATTCTATATACAGAGCCATTTGCTCTTTGTTCTTACATTCAACACTACATACATTTATTAAGGTTAAGAACATTTATTTTATTGCTTATCTTGTAGAATATTGCTTCATTGACAAATATCGCATCTTGTATTCTTGTTGTCTTTATAGAAGCACATCTCATCCTATAAGAGATTGACTTTTACACAAGATAGGATCATCTTTTGATAAGATGCATATAAGAGAACACTGTTTACTGTAACATGTTAGTCTAATGCTTCTTATAACTTGTTTAGCATCCATCTCACACTTGTTGAGGACTTGTCTAATATTTGTAATAGTCGTCTATCCTTCAGTACCAATAGTCTAACACAAGCTTGTTTGCTCTTGATTTATGCCTTTATAAAATGAGTTCTTCTTTAGTCATGATTAAATATTAGCTTTTGCTTTTTTTTCTAATACTTGTTTTATACTAGTATAAAAATAAAAATTGTTTTGTTTGTTATAATCAAAACTTGAGTGTCAGATGACAAGATTTAAGAGATTAAGACTTTCGTCTTATAAGAGCTTAACTGGTCTTCACCTTAACATGTTTAACATTATATATATAGTTATATGTGACGTGACAAGTATTCTCTTCTTGGTGTCATCCATGTGACTACTCAAAGTCATAATTGCTTTTCAAGTGGTGAATCATGTTGCACTTATCCTTTGGTTCTTGAATTGAAGGTGAAGTGTTCTTTATGTCTTAAACACCCCCACTACATAACAAGTGGATGGGGGAGGATGCTCTAATTACTAAATACCCAAGACTTTAATAACTCAAACCAGAAAAAAAAGCAAACATTGTTGATTGTGCTAACTGGTCTAAAAATGAATGAGATTAACGTTTAAGCTGAAGGAGTGGGTGGTTTGTATGGGAGGAAATCAAGTAACTGAATTAATGAGTAGCTAAACAAGTGTTAGAATCAATAGGACTAAAAAGGATACTTGAATATGGGAAATTGGAGGAATTTATTTTTACATAGTAAAACTAGCTTATGTATGCTTGAAGAAATTGTAAGAGGAAAAAATCAGGACTTGTTTTAGGAACTATGGAAAATTAAAGTCGTGCATCAACCCTTATGTTAGCTTAGAGAGTTTCCGCAACAAATTTCTAACTAGTGATAATCTAATATATATGAGAGTGTTGGTGTTTAATTCTAGATGTGCCACGTATAATGAAGGTGAAAAAAAAATGAAGCATCTATTTTTCATGTGTAAGTTTGGTTTTAAGATGTGGAACTTATGCAATTCTTGCTTTAGAATTAGAGTTGTACTCTGATGTAAGCCTACATCATATTTCTTTCTTAGATTTTAACAAAAAAGGAAATCAAATTTGAAAATGCATGTGGTTAGCAATCATATGGAATATTTGGAAGCTCAAAAACCAAATCATTTTGAAAAATTATAAGGTTGATATGGAATAGATTTTTGTAAAAGCATAATTAAACGATTAGGCATGGATAGCAAATAAACTCAAAAGCAAACTTTACATACTTCGACTATTGTCTATGTCCTATTGTCTATGTCCTATCACCTACATATTACTTGTCTTAATATAGAAAATGGATAACTAAAAGAATGACACAAGAATATATGGACTTTGTAGTATATCCTTTAGCCAAAAGACACAAAGTATACTCTTAAGGAGAGAAATTATTTACTTAGATGACGGTTCTAGACACAACAAGGGTTGCTTCCCTGTTATAGTAAAAGTTTTCTTGTGCTTTTGTATAGCTGTCAAGCCTTAACCTCTATTTGCTTCATTGTTTTAAGTTTTATCTCGTCTAAAATACATACGTTTAAAAATACTTATTTCACTTGCAATTCTTGTGATTTAGTTTGATAGGCATAAAGGGAAAGATATAACTCACATGTGGGGTAAGCTATTATGTAGTAAACAAGGCTTTAACATAAATTGGAGTGCAGGTTAGTATTTTGCTCATGAACATGTACAATATTATCAAGAAGTAGACCCAATACACAAAGTTAAACATCATCAACACCTAAGGAACGGTTGGAGACAAGACACTATGGAAATCAAGCACAATACCAAAGATGGAAGGGCTATTCCGTAGAAGGGGATAAGGGTCACAATGGGTTTAAACAATTTAATCTTCAAAGACAATAGACTAGAGTCTATTTCATCTATACCATACGACAAGAAATGAGTAAAAATAGATCTTTAATGTTGTAGGATTCATTGAATACCTTGTCCTTAGTGTTGTCAATTTATTAAAGGGTGAGCGAATTTGCACAAACTCATTGTAAATATTGTTGTATATTTATTTATATTAAAAAAATCCCACTGTATAACACAAAATAAGATAATGTGTTCATTTTTTAAGATACAACAACTCGTCAGATCGATAAAATGCAACGACAGATTTCTGGACTTCATGAACACTAATAAATTTTAAAATAATATAAAACCTAAGATTGAAAATTTTTATAAGAATTGTTGTGTTTTTTATTATATTTTTTATTTTATTTTTAATTTATGTTATATTTATAAGTAAAAAGAAGTATCTTATAATAAATTTAGTTAAAAGAGAATAAATAATACTTTAATAGCATTCACTTATTAACTCATTAAATTGCAATTATTTTTTTCTTAATTATACTAATGGAAAATGTTACTTTGACACTGATTTTTCTCTTACTTCCGTTTGACACTCCGACGTGGTAGTGCTGTCTCGCGTGGCAATGAAAGAGAAAACGCGAATGGTTTTGGCTTACGTGGTTTATCTTTGTCTTTTTGCAAAGGGTGTTTTTTGTCATTTGCCATCTGAAAATGCAGGGCAATTTGAGAGGGAAAAGCAGATCTCATTTCTCATTGAACTCATTACCCCCGCTTGCTCTGAAGGAGAGAGAATAAAGGAAACAACAAGATTCGCGTTCCTTTTGCCACCGTCGTTCGTTTTCCACTGTCGCGTTTGCTATGTACCCTAAACTGTGTATCCTAAATTGTGTATGTTCTCTCATCCGTTGTTGGTATGAAACATTGTTTGTTGTTTTTGTATGAGTGTTCTGTTCATGTTTAATAATCGTTTCTTCGTGTGCTTTTTATGGTTACTGGTGTGAATGTGTTGTCTTTTTTATGTTGAAGAATCATATATTGGTGTGCTTTTTGGTTGTTGGTTTTCATCTGTGCCTTGTTGTATAAGTCGTTTATGTGCATTCTTTATGCCTGGTGGTTATGCATGTATGCGGAAAAATGGTTTGTTGCTGTGTTTTGGGCTCTGGTTTCTATGTTTTCTTCCTTTACCGACGGCAATGACATCCTTCTAACAGAAAGAACACTTCGTGGTGGGTTTTCTGTTCCTAGTTTTATTCTGTGGTACATTTATTCGAAATTACTGAACAAACCACTTAGGTGAGCACAGCGAACCACTTAGGTGAACTCGGCTAACCACTTAGTGTTTTCACCCCTTAGACACATGTGTGTGTTCCAAAATTTCACACAACGAACCACTTATGTGAACTGAGCTAACCACTTAGTGTTTTCACCCCCAAGACACATGTGTGTTCCAAAACTACGCACAGCGAACCACTTAGGTGAACTGAGCTAACCACTTAGTGTTTTCGCAACTCAGACACATGTGTGTGTTCCAAAATTACACACAGCGAATCACTTATTTGAACTGAGCTAACCACTTAGTATTTTCACCCCTCAGACACGTGTGTGTTCCAAAATAACACACAGCGAACCACTTATTTGAACTGAGCTAACCACTTAGTGTTTTCACCCCTAAGACACGTGTGTGTTTCCAAACTACGCACAACGAACCACTTATCTGAGCTGAGCTAACCACTTAGTGTTTTCACCCCTGAGACATATGTGTGTTTCAAAATTATACACAGCGAACCACTTATTTGAAGTGAGCTAACCACTTAGACATTCCATCCCTGAGACACATGTTTGTGTTCCAAAACTACACACAACGAACCACTTATTCGAACTGAGCTCACCACTTAGTTTTTTCATCTCTCAGACACGTGTGTGTTCCAAAACTACACACAGTGAACCACTTAGGTGAACTGAGCTAACCACTTAGACATTCCACCCCTAAGACACATGTTTGTGTTCCAAAACTACACACAGCGAACCACTTATTCGAACTGAGCTAACCACTTAGTGTTTTCACCCCTCAGACACGTGTGTGTGTTCCAAAACTACACACAGCGAACCATTTAGGTGAACTGAGCTAACCACTTAGTGTTTTCACCCCTCAGACACCTGTGGGTGTTCCAAAATTTCACACAGCGAACCACTTATTCGAACTGAGCTAACCACTTAGTGTTTTCACCCCTCAGACACGTGTGTGTTCCAAAACTACACACAGCGAACCACTTAGTGTTTTCACCCCTCAGATACATGTGAGTGTTCCAAAATTACATACAACGAACCACTTATTCGAACTGAGCTAACGACTTAGTGTTTTCATCCCTCAGACACGTGTGTGTTCCAAAACTACACACAGCGAACCACTTATTTGAACTGAGCTAAGCACTTAGACCTTCCTCCCCTGAGACACATGTGTGTATTCCAAAACTACACATAGCGAACCACTTATGTGAACTGAGCTAACCACTTAGTGCTTTCACCCCTCAAACATGTGTGTGTTCCAAAATTACACACAGCGAACCACTTATTCGAACTGAGCTAACCACTTAGACCTTCCACCCCTGAGACACAGGTGTGTTTCCAAAACTATACACAACGAACCACTTATGTGAACTAAGCTAACCAGTTTGTGCTTTCACCCCTTAGACACGTGTGTGTGTTCTAAAACTACACACAACGAACCACTTATTCGAACTGAGCTAACCACTTAAACCTTCCACCCCTGAGACACATATGTGTGTTCTAAAACTACACACAGCGAACCACTGATGTGAACTGAGCTAACCACTTAGTGCTTTCACCCCTCAGACACGTGTGTGTGTTCCAAAACTAAACATAACAAACCACTTAGGTGAACTGAGCTAACCACTTAGTGTTTTCACCCTTCAGACAGATGTGGGTGTTCCAAAATTACACACAGCGAACCACTTATTCGAACTGAGCTAACCACTTAGACATTCCACCACTAAGACACGTGTTTGTGTTCCAAAACTACACACAGCGAACCACTTATCTTAACTGAGCTAACCACTTATTGTTTTCACCCCTGAGACACGTGTGTGTGTTACAAAACTACACATAGCGAACCACTTATTCGAACTGAGCTAACAATTTAGACATTCCACCACTAAGACACGTGTGTGTGTTCCAAAACTACACACAACAAATCATTTATCTGAACTGAGCTAACCACTTAGTGTTTTCACCCCTCAGACACATGTGTGTGTTGCAAAACTACACATAGCGAACCACTTATTTGAACTGAGCTAACCACTTAGTGTTTTCACCCCTCAGACACGCGTGGTTCCAAAACTACACACAACGAACCACTTATTTGAACTGAGCTAACCACTTAGTGTTTTCACCACTAAGACATGTGTGTGTTCCAAAATTACACACAGCGAACCACTTATTTGAACTGAGCTAACCACTTAGTGTTTTCACTCCTCAGAGACGTGTGTTCCAAAACTACACACACTTTAGTGGTTCCATCATTGGGGCATTTGTGTTTTCAAATGTGATACTCAGCGAACCTTAAAGTTGAACACCATATTTATGGTTTTTGGTTTTGTTGATTGTGGTTTACATATGTGACTAATGGGATTATTTTGTTTGATATTAGTTTGTTTTGAGTAAATACTTGCATAGAGAAGTATCTACCGGAAATCCTAGATTTGGTAAATACATGGCTTCAAAGGTATCTGCTACCAATGTAAGTGATTGAATCAGATTTGATTTTTAAATGTGTAGTTCGTAAAAAGGTTGTGACTTGTTTGTTTGTTTTTCTTCCAATTGTAGCTTAGAGTGAGGCACAGGGTGCAAACTATTGTCATTATCCAAATTAATCATGAGATGTCTCCATTCCAGAGGCAAAAGCTGGAGACTACTCCTTTTAATTGGCTGTTGTGCTTGGAAGAGCCACTTCAGATTTCGAATGTTGTTGTTAGGGAATTGGTCAGTAGGTGGTCCAGTATAGATCTTTGTTTTCGGATTAGGGTATATTTAGTCCCATTTTCCGTGTTCGATGTATGCTTATACTTGGGGTTGGGGGTAGTAGGTGAAGCACGCACTAGTTCGTCTGTGGGCTCACAACTATTAAATCTGAAGACCTAAAAACTATATCATTTTACAAGATTGCAGTTGTTCGGGTGGGTCAACATTGTCCTTATTTTATATATTAATAACGTATGAGAATATGAAATTACCTTCATAGCATTTTGTTGTGTTATATTTAAGTAGAAGTTTAACTTGTTTGTGTTGAACAACTTCAACCTGTTTGGGCTGAACACAACAACCTAAAATCAAATAACTTATTCAATTGAAGCACAGATCACACCATTGGTCATAAGTAGGTTTAGGTAAAACATT
>Ga0099825_1009913_pt1 | contig 10626 bp, 6 predicted proteins | sample SiratroredBW_FD_76838 | JGI IMG/M metagenome (GOLD analysis project Ga0099825, IMG submission 76838) | Root nodule microbial communities of legume samples collected from California, USA - Siratro red BW | ecosystem: Host-associated > Plants > Roots > Nodule | place: USA: California | collected... | reverse complement strand
TATGAAACAAGAAATCCATGAGTACTATCACACTCAAAATTGGGCAAAAGTAAGACAATTTTCTTTCGAACTTAAAAATACCAAAAAAGATGGATGCAAACATTCAAACTACGACTTTCAAGCTCCAGAAAGTAAAAAAAGAGAAGGTAATATCAACATGATTTTCCAATTATTGTAGTAAAGAAAATTACGAAACAATATATATATATATATAATTAAACAAATAATTGTCTATTAGAGTTGCATAACTAAAACCAAAAATTTCCAAACCAGACACATGGTTGGTTTGTGGCCACTGTCGTTTGCTTACAATGTATCATTTTGAGACAAATTCGAGGTCTCTACTTCATTGCCATCGAGTTTTAGGGATGAACGACAGATATAAAAGTGACTTTACGCGACTTTTAATTCAGTATTAACTTCTGTTATTGACTTCCATTAACTTAGTTTGTTAGCAGCTAGTTGCTCTCAATTGTTTGCTGAGCCAGTAATATATCCTACTCTGTAATCTTGTTTGTTATGTTCATTCAGAAAATTATATCAGAATTCTTGTAAACGAAACTCTCTACTTTCTACAGTTCTCAAGTTTCTTTGAACATTGTCCTACATATATCTTTTACCATTAACAAAGTAATAATTGTAGTCATGTTAATCTTTTTCACAGCTTTAATTTCCCCTGTTCCAAAAGACTGCAAATATTGATCAGTTAAAATAAATCCGAGCAACTTTGAAATTCCACAGATGTCTGAAATTTCAGACTTGTTCTCCACCCGTTCAGCTATACTGAACGATCAATTAAAATAAATGTCAATTTTTATCATTAGCTACACAAACTAAAGGAGAGACTTTTGTAATAGATGATTTCTATCATACTACAGTATCATTGCAATTACAGTCCAAATGCCATATACATCCACAAATTCATGAACCCTGCCAACAAACCATCAGTCACACAACCAAACTCTAACAGGCACTTGCAACATCCGAATAACAGTCTTGAGCAGAACGAAGGTGGAAGAAAGCAGGTTCAAGTGAGAAAGGGTGTGGAACAGAAGCCAAAATCTTGTGTTTACAGGATGCCCGTCCTTTGTTCTTCGTATCCTTCTTTACTTTGGAGAACAAAATAGGTATAAAGCAAGACCAAGAAGAACAACTCAATCCGGAATACAGCTTTAGTTTTTAAACTTATGGTTAACTATGGTCTTATACCCTATGCTATCAAATTGTCGTGTTGATTCCAGTACTTTAAATGTTCTTAAGTCCCTATACAATCAGATTGATGTGTTTGATTCCAATACTTTCAAAAATAGATGAATTTAATTTATGCAGGTTAACAGAGTAAACTCCGTTTCCAACATCGTGATTTGTAATTATGAGAATACGACTTTTGTTATTACAAACAGAGCTTATGCCATTGTAAGCAGAAACTAAATTCTTTTTCTAACAGTACACAGATCAATCACATTGACTTGTTCCACAAGAACTACCACTCCAGAAAGTACGAACACTAAAAGCACATTTTTCGCAGCATGATTATGAAACAGGTCATGCTTTTATTTAAAAAAAATAAAGTTTCTATAGAAACTAGTCCTTTGCTTCTCAAGAATGATTTCTTTTGAAGAGAATAACAAAACACTTAATCTCAGCCAGTGGGATAAATGCCTTCTTGTTGTCCTACATTTAGAGTCATATGAAGATAGTAAAGAAAAAAAGATACTTGGATACCCAATAAGGATATACAAACAAACTAAAAATAAATAGTCTGAGCGAATTCTACAGTTTAGTTTGTATCAAAGAAAAACAAATAACTAAATATAAAAAAAATTTAGCTTAAAAAGCCTAATCTGCAATAGGGTGTTAAGGACTCTTTTTTGGTAAGTTGTCAACTTCTATGGCAGACTTCTCTTTGTGAATATCAATGGTTGATTTGGTTACAAAAAAAAAAAAACAAGGGTAAAAAAATTAAAATTAGCGATAAAGTATAAAGATAAAGAAAAAATGAACCTCTGTTTCTAGAATTGAGTTTACCCTTTCTTTATTAGTTCACTTTTTTTTTTTCAGGTGAGAAAAAGATATCCACTATAGGTAACAAAAGTATACATCTGAAATGTTGTGTATATTGAGGAGGGTGGATTAAAAGAGGAAAAACAATTAGAAAACTCCCTTTCCCACTCTCCCTTCACCAAGAGCCCATTAGATAAAAAACAATTGGAACTACAATTATTTTTTCAACATGAACAGAAGGACTCAACTAACAGAACAATTGAGAGCAGCTTATATTAGGAATAAACAGGGAAAAGGTTTGTTTACCCATAAAAAGCGAAGGAGCAGAGGGTGTTGGTGATATAAGGGTCCTCGTCAGCTGAAATCAAATTGAAGAACTCGTCAGCGTTATCTTCCTTCACAACACTTTCAAACGAAAACAGCGTATCCTTGTTTTCATTTTAAAATAGGCATTGGAATCGGAAGATGCATCGAAATGCAATGCCTATTTTAAAAATGAAAACAGGAAATTACTGTTTCCATTCGAAAGGAGAGAGTGAGAAGGTAGGCAAGGCGGTCTTCAATTTGATATCAGGTGAAGAGGAAAAGTCGCATGGCCTCGTCTCCTTCTTCTTCCACAGATGCAAAACCCTAAACACTCTCTCAGATCTCATCAAATTTTCTGTGTTGTTTCTTGTTCGTATCCAAATCCACATAACTATCAATAAATAAATAGCCTCCGCAGCCGCTTCCGCTTCATTACGTCAGCCCTAGTCTTCGTTTTCACAATCGCTTCAACAACTTCCGTGTTCCTATATAATAAATAGATTCATTTATTTAATTCATTAATTAACCTTAAGTATCCTAAAGTTCATTCTAAAATTTATTTAATTAATAAAAATAAATTTCTAAATCAACTTGTAAAGTCCACACATACAAATATTAAACTTATAAAATTTATAGACAACTATTATTAACTCTCTTCTTATTTTTCATAATTTTAGTTAAAGTGAGGCCGCACAAGTTAGATATTTGACAACATTGAGTAAAAAATCTAACAATCCATGAAACATTGATTTAATTGACTTATTTTATGTATTTTCTTATGAATGTTACTCTTCTTTTAAAAGTTTGGTTTCAATAATTAATACATTTTCAATTCCTTTTAAAAAATAATTTTGTTAAAGTTGCATAAAAGAATAAAATGCCTCAATAAATTAATTTTTATTGAAAATGCTTATCATTCTTTTAACATTCCATAAAAACCAAGAATTTAAAATTTACAAGTTTTCTTTGATAACAATTTTTAATATATATTGTAATTATATTTTAAATGTTTAAAAATTAATTTACTAAAAGTAATAGTGCTATTTTACATTCTGATACATAACGAAAATATTAATTTTAATAATAATCATGTTTAAAGTTATAATGAAGTTATCTTTTATTAATTAATGGTGTATTATAATCATTAACTATATCCAATCCAAATTCAAAACAATTGGATATGAAAATTAGTTCTTTTTTTATTTCTTTTCAATAACATTTTTTTTTCAAAAGTTAATAATATATCTTTCACATTATTAGAATAATTCTTCTTCTAACTTATTTATATATTAAATATATTACTTTCCTATCACAAATTTATAAAAGAAATCAAGTCAGGCACTTTATATTTAAATAATACATTTCAGTTCAACTCGTATCAAAATTTCAAACTACGAAGTTCAATTCTAAAAAAATATATCCAAATCAATTAAAAAGAAATCGATTTTAATTAATTATCAACTGTTTGAATGGAGTTTCAAATATTTTTTTATCACTGCAATTCTAAATACCCTAATAATAATAAAAACGTATGTTCAAGTTAGGATCATTTTCTTGAAGAGAGACTAAGTAGTAAAAAATTCTTGTACAGAAAAAATGTCACTTTCTATATTAAATTTCACATGTTATATCTTTCACCAATATATAAGAAAAGAAACATAAAAATATACTTTTTAAATTTATCCCCCCCGTCTTATCTCTTTCCACAACAAATGAAATGAGTTTAATTTTCTTCCAAAATAAGTGACAAGCTTTTTCTTCTTTTTTTTTTTCATTTTCATGTCAGTCTCCTCAAAACATCCAAAGATATTTTTCACTCAATTTTATCTCTTTTCTTTTTTCATCACACTTTCTTTCATTTCCTTCCAACATAAAATTATGACTCCCAAATTAAAGTTATTAAGGAATAAAAACAATATATATATATATATATATATATATAATACAAATGCTAAATTTTGTGGTAAAGTCGCAGCAAATGAAATATATGCAAATGTTTGCAAACTTACACGGTTACTCCCATAATAACTTTTATAAATGACAAGTTTTATCAACTTAATCATTTCATTAAATAAAGGAACATTATCCGGATGATCATATATTAAATAAAACTAAATAATTTAAAAGATCATGAACATGTCATATAATTATAATAATGGTTTTTTCTTATATAATAAATAGTAAATTGTTTATTAAAATAAGATGAGGCATAAACATACCAATTAATTTAATTCTATGAAAATTTCTAAACTATCTATTATATTGAAACTTTCAATCCAAGTTAGATTAGTCAAATTTCCTTTTTATAAAAGACTGATAATGGTACAAGTTTCTCAAGACTTACACTTCCTGTCAACTAATCCCATCCTAATTACAACTCCAAAAACATTTATTAATTGGTCACTAGGGAGAAGGATTCAATAACAGTCTGTCTCCACAATATTCGGCAAAGAATAAAAAAAACACCATTCCAGAGTATTCCACATCATTTATATATCTCTCGGTGGCCATTCATACTTACCTTTTTATTGTGGCTACATTTGGACACTTGCCAAGAGTATTCCACAGAATATAGTCCCCAGAAGTAACCTAGTTGTGACCAGAAACAATAAAAGACATGAATAGATATCATTCACACCGAAAGGAGCAGAAAATTTAGGGAGATTTATCATATTCAGTGGGTTCGCTTAAAGTATGAATCACGGATCTTAGTAAATTCGGTGTTAAAATAAAAAATAAATAAAAAATAAAAAGAAACTGAATCTAGTAAATATATACCTGAGTTGAAAACTCCATAGGTGCTTTTACAGCTGGATAGATGCTCACCTACAACATAAGCAAATTATGAGATAGATAACAAAAGGAAAAAGGAGAGGGTTCCAAAGCGTAAAAAATTTCAGTATGGTTAGATCAGTCCTCTTCTTGGTATATATTTTGAAGAAAAATTAGAGATTCCACGGAAAAATATGAATAAATATGATAAATAAACTACATGAAATAGCCGTGGAACAACAAAAAAAGCATGGAAACACAAGTTAATAATCAATTTATACTAAACTAAAATAGCATAAATTTGTGAAACTGAATCAATGTTACATGGATCTAAATTGTTTTATCCAAAAAAATGCCAATGAAAATAGATTTGTAGACTCACAGATTTAGGATCAATGGCAATTCCAGATACTGATGCCCCAACAACCTTGAATGATACCTATAATGATGAAAATATTAATATACGAGAAAAATCTAATCTTTATGAACACACTTTCAGGATATGTAGTATTCTTTGCATATTCATCAATTTTAGACAATTTAAGCAACTTAAAGTTCACATTTATTATACGGCCAACCAACCAACACAGTAGTTATTAGTTACAAGGATGGGTGCATTCAATTTAAAGAACATAAAGAGTATAACCACCTAAAGAGAAACCAACCACGCATACGACGAGTGCATGAACTAATTGATAACTGGTAAACATGGTAGGATAATCAAGAAGTACAAAGACTGCACAGACAGCTAACACAGCAAAGAAAGACTTTGAAAGATCGAAAAATCATTAAAAGATAAATGAGTAAACTATTATATAAGAAAGCACTAAATTACACAATATACCAAAAGCTATCTGCTTTGCGATATTAGAGAAAACGCTAAATTCATAAAAGCCTGGTATTCCTAGTTTGATCACATCACGAAGGAGAACGTAGGCCAAACTAAAAACTTCAAATAATCAAAGCTAAGCAAATCTGGTAACAAATTTAACTGATACAATATTTACGAAATTCGAAAAAATGTTCAAAAGTAATTTACAATGTTTATTGTTAACATTATTACTGAACAAGAGGTGTACCTATGTTAGAGGTCTAATCGGGCTGGGTTTGTGTTAGGTGTACTGTATTTGTATCTGGCCTACAGTATTGGTAGAAATAGGAATATTCAGAGTCCTATTAGTTTAATATATTTTTTCTTTCCTCTTCTCTATCCAGTCCCTAAATTTCAGCACTAAGATAAGAATCTCATTATATGACATGGTAATATAACCAAAAGCATCAACTAATAAAAAACCAAAAGAAAAAAAGTAAGAAAATTTCAGTCAACAAAAAAATGCAAATTCATTAAACTTAAAGAGATAATGTAGATGCCTTGTTAAAAGATCAAAATGAAAATGAGAAGGTGTGTGTACTTTAGCATAATTGTATGCCTGCCAGCAAAATGGCTCCTCTAAATCAACTGGAGGAAGATCCTTGTTCATTTTCTCCATCAAATGTTCTTCATTAACCATGTTACTGGCATTCTCTGCCTCATTATCACTGTCCTCGTCAGCAATGATTCCAAAGGATGACCTGGAGGAAGAAGACAACTTTTGGTTTTGCCATGGTGCAAACTTGACCGTTCCAGGGAAAGTCACTTCAATACTTTTTCCAGTCAGTCCTCGACCACTTGTCACAATTTTCCATTCAACAGAGTGTTCTGAAGTCGAAACTGTACCCACAGAAGGAGTCCCATCCAAAGACACAATCCTCCTCCTAGGAAATGGCATAGTCACGGTACAGAACTCCATTGTCAAAGGGGCCCTATATCCTTCCATTAAATGTAACTTGAATAGAAATGCGCCTTTATCCTCAGAAACCATAGACAACTGATAGAACCCCTTTAAGGGGGGTCCAAGGGCACAAGCTGCCTGATAACGCATCAACACAAAATTACCTAACGGTGGAGAAAACATCACACCTTGCTTATCCAAACCTTGATCAGAAACTTGAGCACAAGGATGATATGATAAAACTTCAAGGTTTGCTGTGTGCAATCCAGCCAAGGGAAATGACACGTCTGGCAACCCTTCCAAATCAGCTCGACAATTTATTTGACCAGAAACTGATATAGTATCCGGAATTTCATCTCTGTCATACAGAGCTGCATGAATGGTCTCATGAATAGTAAACAACATTCTCTGCTTTCCTTTGTATAAATATGGTTTCCAAGCTGGCTGCTTCTGGTCCGAAGGAGGCAAATCCGTTGCAGAAAAGCCATTGGCCTTTATAGTAAAAATATTGGAATAATTAAGGTCCAAGGGAGTACCTGTGTAAAAATGTACATTGATAGAATAAATTTACAAGCAATTGGTAACTGAAAGCTTAGAAGAAAATCCACTGCAAAAATATGAGATGAGAAATACCATAATAAAAGGTACCAACCAAAGGGCATTGAACTACTGATAAATGTTCTGAGTGCATCTTTATCCAATGGCCTAGACCCAATTTTTGGAGCATCGGCAGTAACTGATCCTGGAACAGCTGTACTTGAAGGGGAGGAAGAAACAACAGGTGGAGCTACAGGTTTTGCCCTGGAAGAGATGCCTATACTCCCAGTGAGTGAATCAAACAGCCCTCCAACAGAGGGAGCTGCACTTACAATCACTTCTGGTTCTACTGTGTCGCCAGCAATTATGTCACCAATAGCATGTGCTACCATAAAAGCCCTATGAAAATAAAAGCAAAAGTACAACATGATGTCTAATTAAAAGCACATACTATAAAGTAAAATCCCAACACCATCATACTGTAAACCAGCTCTCATGATACTACAAGTGTAATCAATTAAGATACATCCCAAAAACCACACATAGAATGTGCAATGTAGAAGCACCAACTATTGCAGGTTTTTTATATTCCAAAATAAGACAAGAACATGTGGAAAATAAATAAATGAAAACAGAAGCCATATTCTCACCCTCTACCCTGAACTTAAAGGGAAAGGTGTGCAAGGGCCATGAAATCTGCCAATACAAGCTGAACAAAACCTCATTCTATGTACCATTCTGTAGCACATTTAAAAAATTGTTCACGTAAATGTTTTCAAAATCACTTTCACCTCGAGTTACCCAATAAAAACATATGAGAAATAGAATCAAAAAACAAAATTTTATAATAATAACAAAAAGCCAATCTAGACCAACATGTAAGAGATGATTTTCTAGTCAGGAATGTTAGTGGCATTTGCAACTAACTTAACATACCCTGTTACTGATGGAAGATCCAACAAGAGGGAAGACAAGCCATCATCCATGCCAAGAGCAGGTCCACAATCAGATCTTTTACACAACCTTGCATATGCCTTTAAATGCCTAGGCTCAACCAATGGTAGAATAAGTATACTGTAAAGGCCCTTCGTGTGCAAGATTAAAGGCCACAGCAGATTCTTAGTGTCCTCCTCTTCTTTGTTAATGTAAAGACCGACAATATGACGAGTAATGGGATCATCCACCCAAGAATCTGATCCCAGAGTTGAATTACTCTTGCGTATCCCAAATCCTCGCGCAGACCCCTCCCTAAACAAAAGCAGGAAAGTCACCGGAAAAACGCTGTTAGTGGAAATTAACATGATCATTGCAACAAGATTTGTTTGATTGAATAATCGTTTATCTCTTTGGCCTCTTAATAATGAAATAAAAGCAGAAATTGGAGTGTATAGAGTGAAATGTGAGTAGAGAGAGAGAAGAGGTAAAGCAACCTATGTTTTCGCTCGAGAAAGGCATCAGTGAGGTCGGAGTGAGTGGGTAAGGAAGAGAAAAGCTGATCGGAGTCATTGTGGGCGTTGCAAGCGGATCGCCAACGCTTCTCCACCACCGGAAACCTCCTAATGCATAAAAAATAATAACAATTTGAGTGTATTTGCAAAGAGCGTGTTAAGAGGTGGAAGCGAGAGAAGGAGAAGAAGGTACCTGGAGAAAACGACGGCGTCGAGATTGTTCAGAATCCATATAGCTCTGATGCTGCATCCACTGGTCATGGCTGATGATTCATTCCTCCGCAGCGCACCGTTCCACTATGTTCTATTCAAATTATCCCATGTGCTGTCTTTTATTGTGTAATCTTAAATTACTTCCCTAACTATTCCATTGAGAAACTTTCCAACCATTTCTTTAATTTTTAAATTTTGAGCATGCTAAAATCATATATCATTTCTTTGAATAATATTTTGAGATGCAGCTACAATTTCTTTTAAACTATAGAATACCTTATAATTATCACAATGGAATATTAAATCATTCATTACTATTTTTTTTTTTTTTGTATAAAGCATCTTTCATATGTAACATTGAATCAATTATTAAAACTATAAGTATTAGTCATTTTAGTTTTTTCAAATTATAAAAAAACGTCCTTGACATTATAAAAATAAGCCATTTTTTTACATTAGAATCTTCTAATTTGATCCTTGATTTAGCAATAATTTGCATATTTAAGACGTAATTTTAGTGAACATCAATTAATTTGTATTAACATAAAGATGCTTAAGTAATTCTTCAGTTTTAAATAACTATAGGTGTGATTGGTAAAATTAGCTTATATATTAGTCAGTAGTTGTTGATGACTAGTTTATAGGATTCCAATATACAAGCTCTTAGCTTAAAAACAAATTACTTTATTAAATTAAAAGTGTTAATGTAATTATCAAACGTTTTTATATTCATCAAACTAGCCCTACTTTATGTTAATGTATTCATTAAGTCATTTTACATTGTATAAAAGTTATATAAAAAAATTACTAGGGATTAAAAAGTACGTTTTAGAATAAGAGAAATTAGAGTACATGCAGTAGTTGTTCCTCTGGAATAAGATAACCAAAATTATTAAGTAATTTTAGATTACCACGTGCTCATGATTATAATAAATTTTGATACAAGTATTTAAATTTTTAATATAGAAAATGATAATAAAACTTAATTGTTACATAAAATAAATTAGAAGCATGATGATTTTGATAATTTCTCAGAACTCAGTGTAGTGCAGATATTATAGAATATCTAAATATTTACATTTATTCTTTTAATTTTTTTCTCCTGTTAAAAGAAACTGCAAAGAATCCACTGTCCCAGAAACAAATCACTTATTTTAAAAATAGTTTCTCAACCTCCAAATTGTTGAAATTTGGAAATTGGAGAGGACTGCCCTACCATCGGGAAAAATTGAAACGCCACCCCTTCTGTAAGCATAGCCTAGACAACATTCCAGTAATTATAGCATACTCCTAGAATGAATGAAATAAACATTCCAAAATCACGATTTGTTTCACCAAATATTGTAAGATAAAACAACTTGCAATCTCCTTATGATAAGATAAAGAATCTGCGTTCTCACATTACATTACCTACACCACTAGGTTGTATATTTCAACAAGGTTGATATGGCACAATTGTCATGGCCCAAGTAGTAGAAGATCATCATAAATTTTGATGACAGTACAAGGTTAAGAATCCAAATTAGGTTATTAAGATCTCTCAGTTTTTTTCCTTTTTTTTTTTTTTTTTTGGG
>Ga0099825_1009909_pt1 | contig 10628 bp, 5 predicted proteins | sample SiratroredBW_FD_76838 | JGI IMG/M metagenome (GOLD analysis project Ga0099825, IMG submission 76838) | Root nodule microbial communities of legume samples collected from California, USA - Siratro red BW | ecosystem: Host-associated > Plants > Roots > Nodule | place: USA: California | collected... | reverse complement strand
TATTAACAATTATCTCTCGTTTCCTCTCCTCTCACAAAATATATATATATATATATATATATATATATATATATATATATATATAATATTTCTTTTATAGTAAATAAAACTTGAATCTTGAGATCACTCTGTGTTTTTACCACATCTATGAGTAAGTCCCAAAAAATATTTTCCATTCCTATCCACAGTGTTGATGTCATTAATCTCCTTTCATCAACAAGGAAAGGTCAACATAAGGCAACAACTAGGAATATATAGTTATTGCAAAAAGAAGTGACCACAATATTATCACTTGTGAAAAAAAAAATAAAGAAAATCATGATGTGAATTATCTTCCTAGAAGGATCAAGTGCAAAATTTAAATCCTAACTGTTATATACTATTGTAGATTAAATTGATGGGTGATGTTTTCTGTTGTAATAATTGCAGTGTATTTGCAACGCTGAACCTCCCTATCATTTATAATTTTACTTATAATTTTATATAAAAGTATCATTCTAAATAAGAAGGTGAATATTAAAATACATTACATAAAATCCAAATTCCTAATAAGATGAATAGAAATGTAAAGAGTTTAAGAAACAATAATAATAGAAAACTGAGAATAAACATGGACATTATCAAATTAAAATAAGCAATAATTACAATTCAAATATCACTCAAATATTCAGCATTTTTTAAAATTCTGATTCGTTAAAAGCAGGTATTAAAGATATCCTATGCACCTTATGCATAGGTTAGTACTATGCTTTTTTTAATTATAAATATAAATCTACTTTTATCTTTTGTTTTTTAATCTGTTACTTAATATTTTCATGTAAAACTAAAAAATATAATATTTTTCCATTTTGAAATATAAGGCATTGATAATTATCTACACTCCTTAAAAAAGTATTTAGTTGACAGCATTAGTTTTTCTGTAATTATAATTTTTTTTAATAAATTTATCCTTAAATAATTAATGTACATAAAAAAACCAATAAGGTTTTAAATTTTTAAAACTAAAGTCTTCGACTTTATAAAAGGGAAAAAGTGACCATTTATTGCATATATCGTACATTACCTAGAATAATTAATGATATTTTGATAAAAAAAATAATATAATAATATTTAAAAAGATTCTTATAAAAAGAAAAATAAACAAAAAATAAACAAAAAATTATATTTAGAGACAAAAAGAGTCTTTTATTCTCATACAACAAGTATAAAATTTATTTTATTTTTTAACATTTGTATCATAATTAATATACATAAGTTAATTCAAAACTACGAAAAAAAAGGTAAGAATATAATTTAAAAATGAGTAATTAATAGATAAAGGTGCTCAGTCATGTTTTCCAAAAATAAATTAGTTACCGTAAAGTGAAGAATAATACTAATGACATGATATAAAAAATAGATAAATAAAAATATTTGTTTAATAATCTCACTGTTAAAAAAATTAAGGGAGTAGTTGTTAATTATTATATTTTTAATTTATTATGAAATCTGTAAAAGTGATCATTTTTATTTTTTGTAAATTATATATTGATTTATTTATTTATTAACAATGTAAATCACATTCATCAATGAAAACAAAAACAAAATCAGGCTTAATGCAATTAAATACGAAAATAAAAACAATTCAATCCTATAAATATTATTTGTAATTAAAAATAAACTTACGATATTATTTATTAAAATTAATAAACTTGCATATTTCTATATTTTTAATAAATTAACTATCTTTTTCATAAAAAAACGGAGAAAGTACAATTCAGCTGAGTCATAAAAAAAAACTTCGTTATTTTGCTTATTGTTTAGTAATCTATTCACAATATAAAACAAGGGATTATGCTAGCATATGAGTCAGATTGAGTTGGTCGATTTCTTTTATTAAGGTAAATGAGATTTAGTCAAATAAATAAATATTTATTGACTCTTTTTTGAACCAAAAGCTTTGATCGAGTTAAAAATTAACTTCTCAAGGTGTTAAAACATATATACCATACAAATGCTTTCTCTCAGCTCTATATTCCATAAGATAAAAATGCAATTAATTTCTTTATAATAACCATTTCATTTTATATAAATAAATTTATTAGACTATTTGCATGAACTTGACTATATGTATTTAAATTTTTTAATTTAAAATATAATAATAATAGTATTTAAATATATATTACATAAAAAATGATCGATTACGTTGTGCTACAAAGGACCAATATTTTTTTCTAAAAATGTGTCTAAAAGATACCATTACGCTTTATTAACCATAAATATTTATTATAACCCAATTTAGCCACTGTAATGGAATATGTTTGGTAGAGTGTTATGTCAAATATAAATTAAATATTGTTACGCTTTGTAGTCCTTGTTTTAACCAATCACTTGTATGTTTAAGTACAAAGAGTGATGAGATACTTATTACATCAGTCATTCACTAGAAATACCCTGCTAAAATTCACTATTTCAACTCTTTTTTCTTATTTTGTTATATATACTTATTACACTCATATTTTCTTTTTTTATTCAAATAATGTTTTTGTGAAGGACAACTTACCTTCAATTAACTTTGTCTTTTAGGGGAAAGTGCACCGAAATAACTTTTGACAAGAAAAAAAGACACAGTAGCTAAATATATTTAGACCCTTAATTAAGGCTAATAACAGACTATTATTCCTTTTAGTTTACCTTTCTTGATTCACCTTGAAAGCCTTTGACAATCAGTGAATCTTGTCTCCTTCCATCTCATGTAAGAATTCATACTCTTATTTAGTAAAGAAATGTTTGGATGAATTTCTAAATAAGCTCTTTTAAGATAGAAAAATCCCAACCCTTTTGCAGTCACCAGACGCAGACCATATGCAGTGCATATATATAACAAACATCGATTATCTTCTTTATGTTTCTTTTCCAGCTTCACAATGGACATTGATATGCGTATAGCACAATGAATTTCTCTCTAATATTATATTCCTCAAGCCATCAAGAATTAAATAGCCTACTTTGAAAGGATCCATCAAAATCCACACAACATTTATGCGATCGATAACAATCTTAATTAAAAACATCAAATAACACTGACAAGGAGCTGAGCTCCACGGTACGAGCCCAGCAAACTAGGGTCAGGAAATTGTTTTATCTTTATCGCTTCAAATTAATCTAGGTACGATTTTGGCAGAAAAGGATTGGTTCAACATTGAAACAATGCACGCATTAATCAAGTACTTAAGCAAAGTAATCAATCGAGTAACCAACACTGAAAAACAAGTTTGCGAGTGACGTACCTTGAAGTGGAACTGGAGAACTCGTAAAGCCTCCCTCTGGTGGAGAAGATGATGAGTGCGACTTCAGCATCGCACAGCACGGAAAGCTCAAAGGCCTTCTTGAGCAAGCCGTTCCTTCTCTTGGAGAAGGTGACTTGCCTACTCGTTTCGTTTTCGATGCGCTTCATCTGAGTTTTCCCCCTCACCATTTTTCCCGTTTTGCCTATTTGTCTGGACAGAGGTAATAGGAGGAAGTGTGTAAGATTGTAGGTGAAGCAGAGGGAAAACGAGATCTGGATAACGAAGGAATAAATTACAAGTGGCGTTTCCAAAAATAGAAATCAAACCTGACAAAACTTTAATGTGAAAGCCAACAATGGAATCTTTTGTGCCCCTGAGGGAGAAGACTCAGCTCTGAAGGAAGTGTCTGCAGGCTCGATCACAGAAACCCTAACACAGTTTTCCGGAAGAGAGAGAGAGAAATAGGGGCTCCAGTGACTGATTGATTGATGGATTGGTGGTTCCACCTATTGACCTAGCTTCCTCTTAGGTTTTTGCTTGCATATAATATATATTATTTATATGCTATGAATAAATAAATAATAATAATATAATATAATATAAAATAATACTGGAGTATATATCCCAAGGCAAATATTCTTACGAAATGGAGAGATAATAAAAGGTGGTGGAACTCGAAAGGGAGGAGCGCCTATAAAAGAACCTAATCCTATATTTTCTTTTTTGGGTAAAGCCCGAGAAAAAAGAAATTGGGCCTTTCCCAAATTGAGAAAACTGGGAATAAATGCTCCCAATGGCACGTGAATCCACACTTGTTTACACGGGCCATTTCTCAAAAGAATGACGCTTGTATTGGAGGCACAAAGCCCCCTCTCTGCCATCGTCTATGCTCCTGACACGTGTCCCTCCACACCGACAACCAGGCTTCCGGCTTCCGGTGACTTTGTAAGGATTGGATGAGATGGAAAAGAAACGACAAGAGAGAGAAAGAGAGTGCAAATGTTGCCATACTGAACAGCAAACAAACTTGTCGGTTCCCACTTGCCAGTTATTTTCGGACAAACAGGGACTAAGAAGAGCACTGCAATGGCAAAAGTAAAGTACTACTTGCGTATTTTAACCTATTTTTACTATAAAAAATGATTCCTCCTATAAGTTGTCTCTTTTGTTGCAGAACTAGAGAGACAACACGATTAACATTGAGAAAGGGCTTCATGATTAGAATATGAGTTTTTATGGTATTATACACATCATTAAGATATTTCAAGAAGTGCATAACATGTTCATGTTCAAAACCTTTATGCTAGATGACATTTTTCATGAGGTTGCAGATGCATCGAATCTTGCATATGCAATTTGGTGTAGGTTTTAAGAATTCCTGTTCCTCTTTTAGAATTTTCATATCAATAAAGAAGTCTAAAACACTTCTTCCTCCTTATTTTGCTGAGTGTATTTCTTAAAGAATGTAAAATATTCTAAAGTGATCTCTCTTAAAGAATCTTTCTCTCAAATCTTCCCATAACTCCCTTTATGTATATAATATTGTGTAATTTGATTTGTCACAACAAGTAAGGCAATAACCATAACATTGCATATTTCTTAAATATCATATAGGGGTTCACCGTTAACAAGAGCATCAATACTTTCATTAACAAATTTTAATTTGTTTTTTTGATAGAAGTGTACATTTTATGACTATATTGTTAGAATATTATTATTATGGAAACAAATCAAATGAGTAGAATATTAGAGATAATTAAAAGAATATTAGTAAGAATATCATAGAGATAATCAAGGGAGTATAAAAAAGACAAATCAGTAGAATATCAAAGATAATCAAAGGACTATTAGAATATCAGTAGAATATCAGAGAATATCAAATGTATTTATTTAGAATAATTTTTATATTTAGTTTCCTAGAATTTTATATTAAGTGAGCTACGGTAGACAAAGAGATATGCATTCATTAAAAAAATCTTCTTCCATGTTATCATATTCTTTGTTCTTTCTTGTTCATAATTAACATATCCTTATCCAATCTTTCTTAACCTTCGATACAATCACAAGATATATTAAATGAATGATATTTTTTGATATTAACTTGAGAGCTAACCAAACCATGTCAAGATTATGGATGAAGATAACAATTCTGAGAGTGTTCCATATTATTTTGTGTTTGAGCATGTACGGAATCTATGAAAAAAAGCAACTAACTAGAAGAAAGAAGAAAGCAAGAACCTCAATCTTGATTTTGTAAAAAACGACCTAGAGCGACAGGACCACTGAAAAAATGATGAAAACGAAAACTTATTTTAAAGGAAAAAGATCTAAGCAACAAAAGATCAGGACGAACCTCCTCTAATACTATATTTTTTGGTAGAAAAGAAAAACAAAAATCAACATACTGTAACGTCACTAATCAACACACTTTTCATAAAAGTTGTAAAATCGACTTTGTGTATTTCATAAATGAGCTCATGCATTATTTTATAGTACGTACTAAAAAAAACTATATATAAACAGTTGAACGAAAACGAGAAAAGAGAAAAGATTAAGCTAAGCAGACTAAAAACCGTTAATCAATTAACTATTGTTAACTCTGAACAAAAATGAAAAAAACACACAGGAAAAAAAACCCGAGATATAACAATAGAAGGGGGGAAATTGATAGAATTAGATGTAAAATGTTTTTTTTTTCTTTCTTTTATCATGCTTGATAATTTCTATATTGGTTTCTCAAATGGAGTTTTGGAACGAGAAGTTTGCCTACTGAGAATTATAATGATCCTAATGGTTGATCAACAATATTGCTTTGTTATGTTTTTTTGTCAGTATATGTTTTTCTACCGTTTGTGTAGATCTTGATGTAACCTCGTTTCATTCTTTGTCGATACCTTTCTCATTTCTATATTCCACTGTGTTGCCAATGAAATGCTTCTCCTGCACAAGCCAAGAAGACTAATAAGAGATGAGACGGTAAAGGGGACAAAAACTCTTATAGAAAAGGCACTAAGGTTGGGGTTGAAAAATTATAACGTATACAACTAACGATTAAGGCATTTAGGAATGAGAGAGGAGTTATTATGCACTTAATAGTGATTTGAACTGTTATTAATAGACTCATGAAAGAACTAAAATGTTATTTAACTTTTTCTGAAAAATTAAATTAAAAAGATATTATTTAGAGATCAACTCATCTATGTTTAAAACTTTCAAAAATTTGACAGATACTTCAAAGGAAAAATAGTAAAAACTATAGTAATTTGTTTTCTCTGGTAGACCACAAAAGATAAAAAGAAAGTTTTTTTCTTAAAAATTAAAAAGTTCTAACATGGCATTCTTTGTATCTTTTCCCCCTCTGAACTGTTGCACCTTAACCTTCTTTCTAACGATTATATAAATAGGCATATTTTTACATGAAAAGATGTGAGAATAAGAAAAGTGGTATGAGTAGGAATAGTTGAAGCATGTAGACTTTTGGCACTGTTTAGTAATTAAAAGATTGGCCCAATAAGGCCATACGCACCACTGTATTAAAGGGAGGTGCTTCAGAACACACCTAAATAAAATAAGTCTATTATCACTTTCATTCATTTATTTCTTCCCTCCACCAGAATCCACGTTGAAATCTGCGCACCAAGTCTATTATCACTTTGTGGGAACCACATTTATCACTTTTTTCATGCATCTTACAAAAATGTCTATAAAATTATTTATTCATATATCATGCTCCAAATTCTACAAAGCAACAGATATATTGAGAGAGAAAAAACAAGTTAGTTGATCTGCAATGTTTACAAACTTTCTTCCACACCAAATTGACTTTGGTTTTCTAACCAAGAAGCTTAGATTGAAGGTACTTTTATAAATACGAGATAACAATAATGTACGTACTGGCGAGTCCCAAACAATTACCACTTACCTTTTACGAGAATTGAGGAGTGTATGTAAATTATCCAGCATACATTTATAGATGGAACTGATCTCCAGATTTTGATCCTTTTAATTTCTCCTTTTTGTCAAATGATGTCATAGAAGGGAGAGTGTGAAAAAGAAAAAGAAAATAGAATAAGAAATGAGATTTTATATTCTACCATTGTTTTAGTCTTGGGAGGAGTGTTGGTGCCTGTCATTCAACAAAATCCCATAAGAAAGATACATTTATTTTCTATTGCAACTTTTACAATGTATTCGAAAATCAACTAACTTTGAAGATTAATAGAGAAGATAGTTTTGTCCATACTGGTTATTTCCTTCTTTGGAAGCCCTCAATTGTAACAAAAAGCCCATAAGTAACAAGAGTCTTTAATCTAAAGCATTCAAGGTATCTTTCTTATCTTTATAGTGCAGAGATCTACTTATAAATCTATAAACAGCTAATATTTAAAGGTAATGGATCCTGAGTGCTCTAGTGGGAATGATTATTTTAAGGTAGATGCATTTTTCGGAAAAAAGTCAATTTGTTCCAACATTTAAAATCATAGATGATACATAATTGTTATAACTTTAAGATCCAATTTACCACCCACCACCTTCATCGTATTCCAATTAACATGTCTAGAACATGATTCAATGTTCGAGCTAAAAAAATCTTAATAATTCGATTTTTTTTTATAAAGTCGCTCAAGTCAAAGTCTTCATAAGAGTTTATGACAAAAGCTTTCAAATTTGTTTATATATATATAATAGTTTAAAGTCTATTTATAGAAAAAAAATACCATTTAGAATTGAAGTTGTTACACTAATTTTTACCTAATTAATATATTATTCTGTTATCATTTCAATTATTAAATATTTTTCCTAGTTACTTATAGTTAAATATAAAGTAATTTTATAACAATAAATATCTATTTTAAATCGATAGACCAATATGGAGTTTGAACGGTAATGATCCGTTCACTTAGGTCTGTCCATCAACAGAAACAAATGTTAAGGCATTTTTGTACTTACCTCTAGGATCTTATTCATTTGGGCCAAGTACGTTTCTTGATCTACGGATTCTTCCTGTACCTCCATGATCTCATCACCCTGCACCTCCATAATTTTTTCAATGACGGAAATGATCTTTGGGGCCGCTCAGTCTCAGGCTAACGCATTCTGCACCCCATAGTTTGACGGCACTCCCATGGGTAATGAAAAGACAAAAGAACCCCTGGTTCAGATTTATAAATATAGATTTTTAATTCATAAATACATTTTGTACAGTATTAAAATATATTTTAGATTATACAATCTAAAATACATTAATATATTATAGATTATGTATTTTGATCTAAAAATATATTATAAATTACATAATTTAGAATAATTTTTTTTATATTTTAAAATTTGTATTCTAAAATACGAAATTTATATTTTAAATTGTGTAATATAAAATCGAAAATAAAAAATATATTTAAGATTATTTGAAGGTTTTTTTTTTATTTCTAATACTCTTATACGGTTTATATCGAATTATTTTGTGATATCTTGTTATCAGAATCCGCATGAAAAGTAATTGAGTTTATGTATAACTCATTTTTTCATAAAATCGTTGCAACTCTTATTTATATAAATTGACCTGTATATAAGATTTTTTAACTTAATAACAATAACAATAGTTAAATATACTTACAAACTAAGTATTTCAGTGCAGTATTTTTTTTTTTAAATTATGGTAATCTCCAAATACTTACAGGGCATGGAAAATTAGGTGCCAAAATAAACAAATAGAAGATCATGAAAAATTGAAAAGCATAGCTCCACCAGAAAGTGAGATGAAACACTGACAGTTCAACCATCTTAAAACTATCAAACTACATATCATTATCTTCTTTAATTAGTGGTGTGCACTGATGCATCCTCTGCAGTTAAGATTTCATTTCTGTTTTTGTACATTTTGTTGAGTATATTCATTGGAACTGGAACTATTGGTGGGTGCTCAAGTTTAAAATATTTTTATATTCATCTCTGTATTTCTTTTTGGTGCAACTAACTATCAATCAATAAATTAAGTGATCACCAAGTCTGTCTTCAATTAATTCATAGAGCTCACCCACAATATACATGCTTAATGTTAAACCTAATCTCTAGAGTTTATTCATTAATCTGTTTCCAACCACAATCCTCTACATTTAAATCTTCCCCCACTTCATAGTTGGTAATAGTTAATAGAACCTAAAAATACTGTAGTATACCAACTTTTCCTTCATTTTTTTAGCCATCTACTTCTCACATGTATACTCATTAAATAGGTTAAATTATATACAAATTAAGTTCTCATAAAATCCATGTAGAGTTAAAAAAAAGTTAGGCCGTCAAAATATTTTTATTTGATTTTAGAATAAACCAAATTCACCCACTACTCTTTTGGTAGAAAATTAGTTACCGCTTCTTCGTAAAAAAGAAAAAGAAATATCACACCACATGATAAACTGATTGCCAAACATTTCAGTCCAAACTTTTTAGAAATTTAGTCGTATGGTTTATTTCATTAAAGATTTTATGTGGATTAAAAATTCGGTTTAATTATAATATATAATAAAATAAAAATATTATTTTATAAATTACTTTTATAATATTAAATTTAACATATATTTACTTACTAAAGTAGTATCAGAATTATATTAAAAAGTTTATCTTAAAAAAGAATATATTAAAAAAATCTCACATCAGACATATGACAAAATCATAATAACAATGCATCAACATATCAGTATTATTATATTATATATATCGTACTTGCATTACATGATTATTATTTAAAATTCACACACACACATGTATATATATTAACCATTAATTTTAGACTCTAATATAATATTTAGTTAAAATATTTGAAACACCTTTAAATTTATTTTTAGATTTTATAAAGTTAAATTTAAGATGACTGTATTAAATTATTTGTTTTAAAGGTTGTATAGTTATGTTTGAAATATTTCATAATGATTTTTCATTTCAGTACTATAAATTTCTTTCTTACTGATTATTGATCTTACCAATAGTTTATATTGCAAGACATGTATGAATATATATGTATCTATGACTAAAATTATTATTATTATTATTATTCATACATATATTCAACGAGATAGGTATAATATAATTTTTCAAATGCAAGTACTATAATATTGTACCGAAATGTTATCAGCTGTCATCGTGTTATGATTAGCTTTTGAAAAATGTTATGATTAGCATCTGATGGTTTCTTATTATTTAAAAAATATTTAAGTAATCAATAGAAAATATTATATTAAATACTTACCAGTATAAAATAACAATTTAACATAAAAAAAAAAAAAAAAAGTAATGAATGATGGGTGGTCCCGGCGGGGACGCGACGTAAACACATAACATGTGGAAGACAACAATAATGGTTTT
>Ga0099825_1009908_pt1 | contig 10629 bp, 5 predicted proteins | sample SiratroredBW_FD_76838 | JGI IMG/M metagenome (GOLD analysis project Ga0099825, IMG submission 76838) | Root nodule microbial communities of legume samples collected from California, USA - Siratro red BW | ecosystem: Host-associated > Plants > Roots > Nodule | place: USA: California | collected... | reverse complement strand
TTTTTTTTTTTTTTTTTTTTTTTTTTTTTTTTTTTTTTCAGATTATTCAACCATTATTACCCTATGAGAAAATAAAGATTTTGTTTAAGCTTCACCTGCAGAGCTTGATTTTTTTTTTTTCCTTTTTGTTTCAGGCCATGGAGACGTCAAATCCTGCTGTATTTGTAAATGCTCAGTTGATTCCCAACTTTATAGGGAAGAAAGTAAGAACAGTGGTTCAGGTGAATCAATATGGTGGTGGGGTTGCCACAGCAAAATCCACTGATGACTCTCAATTAACAATAAAAGGGTTGCCACAAGTCCCCATTATGAATTTTATTGAGGTCATTGGTATTGCTGAAAGTAGCAACTCTATCGATGCAGAAATATGGACTGACTTTGGCGACAAATTTGGTACGAAACATTACAGTTTAGAACTTTTCTCACTTATTGTCAATTGATATATTCCTTTTTATCTTCTCAAAGTAGGAAACGAGTCACTTGAAGTAAATATTTCTCCAAACATGTTTTTTGTTCAAATTTAAAACCCAAATTAGATTTATTTGGCGATTGCTCTCTTCCTCTACCATTGGCGCAATAAAAACTAAAATCGGCAACTGTTTAGCATTTCTAGTTTTCTACTGTTCTGTCCGTACTCATTTATGTTGGTTTTGATGTGGCATTCTCTGTAGATACCAACACTTACAATCAGTTGTGCCAACTGGCAAATGGTGAATTCAAAAGCCTGTTTCTCTAGGGAGATCAAAGAATGCTGACTCAGCAACTGAATGACGTTTGAAGTTTTTGTTTTTCATGCTGAAGCATCCGTTTACATGTAAATCTAGGAATTGTGTTTGAGTTTATGGAATCCCCAGAATGACCAAGTACACATGCTCTCTTCAAACTGTTACATGTTTTAGAGTCTTCTTTAACTTATATCTCGTGTTGTATGCGTAGTTTGGCTTATGTCTGCAACTGCTCCAGTGTCTTCAATTACTCTTCTATGAAAAAGGTATTGGTTTCATTTAGACTATTTTACTCTTCACCTAACTAAAGTATTTTGGATACTTTACCTTGTTCACACATGTTTATAGTTATATATATTTTTGAATACTGTGTAGATTTACTCTATTCTATAGATGATTTACTTTCTTGAGTACCTTAGCTTATTAGCAATAGTTTTGGTCTCTACTTTAATAGTTCAAGATCATTCTTCTCATTGAAATTCAAATCACGAAATCTTAGACCTCAACTCACCGTACTGCAAAATTAATCATAAAATAAAGTTGGAGTATTGTTCATAGTTGCTGCTTTTATTGGATGCATTGTTTTTTAAGTACATCATAAACTTCCTTTTCTGAGCAAAAAGGCTTTCCAATCACTTGGTGTGTTTTAGAGTCAGTCTTTCACGAACAAATGTAGCTACTTCAATACTGGAAGGATACGAAAATCTCAAAATATCCCGATAGTTGGTAACTTGTTATCACATGGCCATCTGTAGTTTTATCCCGAATCTTTGGTGCTTCCGGGTGAAAGAATTTGGTACTCTTATACCCATCATTCAGGTAAGTGGTACGAGACCTTTGTCTTCAGCATATCTCTTTGCTACCCAAGCATCTAGCTTTCTTTACACCTCACATGGGTTTATATATTATAAAGATTAGTCATTTAAAAAAAAATAGTTAAAAATATGGTGTAACTGGCAACACAAATTAATCAATACTTTTTGAGATTGCGCATACAATTAATTAGCATAATGGTTAGTCAATGTTATTATGGACTAGTATTAAAAAATGGAATAATCTTATGGTGAATCAATTTATGACGAAACAAATTGATTAATGTCGGTGAGGGTAGTTAAATGTAATATGAGTGTTTGTGCCTTGGATGCTCACTAATATGACAATGCCGCAATGACTTTCTTTTCATTTGTTTGGCCTTAATACTATTCTGTGTAAGGACTTTAAGGAATCTTCCTTCATTTTCCACCTATCACTTCCAAACATTTCTCAGCTTTTTCTCCAAGCTTTTTTTTTTTGAATCTCACACTTCACGTAATTAAAATGGAATACAAAATTATTTAACTATTATCAATTGCCGTTAATCGTTTTTCAATTAATTTAGCAACATTTCACTGTAAATTAATATTAGTTAACTAATCGTTAATTTTAATTTGGCTTAAAAAAGGAGGGTAGTATTGATATCACCGGTTATTATAGTCACACAAACCAACCTAATAATTTATGCATAATAATAATAATATAGAATACCTTAATTGCAATCATTAAAAAATCTATGCTAGAAATAAGTGAGATAAACGTACAAATAATCATTTAAAATATAAGTCAAATTATCAATTTCCTAGAATGGCGGGCACTCGTTCTTCTGATCAGATGGAAAACAGTAATTTGTTCCACTTTCTTCATATTATTATTATTTTTTTTATAATTATCTATAGTAATAAGAGCATTCTTAAGGAGAACTGTTTTTGGATTTTGCAAAATTTAGTAAGAGACAGTTTTATGCAAGTTTACTATTAGAGCGAAACAATCCTTATATAAAACCGTTCCTTGTATGATAGTTTTTAAAGATCCCATAACTCATTTTAAATTTTTATGAATGTATCACTGAATAGAAAATTCTTAAATCCCATGTAATAGGATTAAAGATAGTTATAATCGAAACAAACCAAAAAAGGTATTGAAAATAAGTAGTAATGAAATAGTGATGTTTGTAGATCTATCAAGTCAAAATCACACTCTGTATTCAGTGTTTTGTCTCGCATGTGTCTTATTGTTCTTATTTGAAAAATAATGTCGAACATGAATGCGACATTGCGTGAGATTTCATACTATTACAGCTAAAAGCAACTCAGATCAACGGGTGCACATTTCACGTGAAAACATGGAAGAAGTTATTATTAATTGGATTTGGATTTGGATTTATATAATCTTTTTTTTGTGATTTTCATCACGACAAATTATTTTATTCAACTTTATAAAATTTAGATTATCTCTTCTCTAATAATTCAACATGTCCAACGAGTTACGATCTTTATCATCTTTTCATCAAATGAATGTTAACCTTAGTGATACACATGCTTTTATTAAAACAAGTCAATAAAAACAAGTGATCGTTTCTCTAAATTTCAATCTAAGTGTAATAAACAATTTCAAAGGATAAAACCAACATAAAAACACTAATTAATCGACATTTTGTTTTTATAAGTCAAATAATTGTAATTATAATTTCATAAGATATAGAACGAAGAACAAAAGTAACATGATCGCTTTACTATGTTATGAGCTTGGGTGAGACACGTAACGAGGGTGGTTGAAGTTCGTAATCAGTGTTGAATGAGACAGTGATTGGTAAGAGATTCGTGATTAAATATTTGGATTTTGGACCACCCACTATACTTTACTTTCTTATATTAATTAAAAGGTTCACAGTGAAACCACTTTGTTCAAAAGATAAGGCCAAACTTTCCTTCGTAATATATTCTTAATTCTGAAAATCGTTCATTTGAACCTGCAACCAGCTCCTTCCGCACAATCTCTCTGACCCAGAAAGTGAAAAGATGCGCCTACCAATTTTCATTTTCATATAAAAAAGAATCATCTGTGGTAGGTTACATGGTAGAGTCCTATACCTAGAAATGGGTTTCAGAGGCTTAGGATCTTCTCTTCTCATCTTCTTCTGCCTCATTGCTCTTACTCCAGCATATCCTCTTCACAACACCTTGTCTTCAGGTACTGTTTTAACTTCTATTCCTTTTAAGTAGCTCAAATATTTCTTCAAGTTCTAACTCAATTTTTATCTCACCAGTCTCTTCCGCTCTGCATGCACTCAAATTTATATACAGCATTTTATGTTTTTACTCTTTTCCAATCAAAACTGAAGTTTTAGTTCGATAAAATTTACATCAGAAGATTATACGATTATCAAAGTGAAAACTTTGATTTAATTGAAAAATAGTAAAAACAACAATTAAATTATTGTATCTTAGTGCTTTTTTTATATGGTTTTTGTTCACTGCAGAAACTGATATGAATTAATATATTGTTGCTTTATTGCATGTGTGGGTATCTGCTGAGCGTATGCCAGTTAAGAGCTATGGTGTTCATCTTACAGTAAAGTACTGTAAATAACAGAGAGTAGGATATCATATCAAGATTGTGGAAAAGGAGGTTAATAATAATATTATGAGGTTCACATGCATAAGATTATTGTTTAATAGAATTATTAATATTATATTATTACAGGGTAATCAAGCTGAGTTTTCTAATTGTTGAACTGCGAGTGACCCTGTTTTCCGGTGCTAAACACTTCCTATTCTGTATGAAGAACTTCTGATGGTTTAGTATAGTGTTAGTTTGATTCTATTACAGTCCTTCTTCCCTTAACCATTCCATCTTCTTTTCTTTCTGTGCATAGACTATTCCCTTTTCAGTGGCCCTTTTCTCCCACTACTAGGAATCTCAGATGCTATAACAACCTTTTGCTGAAATTCCCTTGCGGGACAAGGCATATGAATTTTAGTACAGGTCGGTTAGAAAAGAAAAATATACTTTTGAAAGATGTCTAACAATTTACCGTTGGTCGCTATCTTTCAATATTAGTGGTCTTTTGGGGGTATCCAATACCAAATTAAGAACTCACTTTGGATTACTTGTCTGCTTTTGTGTAGTCTGCAAATCTTTAATAACTAGTGTGATGAAGTGAATGGATTTATTACCCTTATTTTCTTGCAGCAGTCTGAGTGAGATTTCTATGTTAAGGGGTCCACTTTGCAGTCAGTACTTTAACAAAAAATGTGAATATTAGTTATTATATAGCACTAACATTTACCAGTGGAATGTGTGTGCATGTCTTTGTAACAATAGACCACCTCATTTTCTTCTGCAATTCTCATACAGAATAGGAAGTGATCCTTTTTTGAGCATGTAGTGACCCTTTTTTTTACATAGAAATTATGCAGAAGAGCAAGTTGGAACATAAAGTACTACATGGAATAAAGACAGAAGGAGGTGGTGGTCATGGTGGCAATTCACATGGAAATGGAAATTCAGGATCACCTGGAACACGAGGAGGAGGTGCAGCAGTTATACCTGTTTATGCAGCAGGTGCTGCAAACAGAAATAACCAACATCAGACCCGTCATGGGGCTGCAAGCTGCAACCTTAACAAAATCGGATTTTCCGATATGCTTATGATAGTCCTGATATATCCTCTCATACTGTCATTTTTGTTGATATAGAAAGCGCAAAAGCGGTTCATTGTATATTCTGTAAGAGCTGTTACAGGTTCTTTCGAGGAATAGTGTTTGATGATCTAGTGATGTATTGTTTTTAGTTTGAATTTGTGACACAATGTATGCTAAGTGTATCTGTTTCTGATGAACAAAACTTTATTCGGATTGCAAGAAATATATTCGATACTCAAAATATCGAACAAGGCACTTACAAAGACCATACACTTTTGAGAATCTGTACCAAAAAGAAAGGTTTACAGATTCAATGTGGCGGAAAGGGCCGGGTTGACTCAATAATATGCCTACACGAAATTGCGGGTCTAAACTTTAAAAATAGTATTGGTAAATATACAGAATATTAATCTCCCTTAAATGTTCCTCCACTCAAAGAATGATACATGGCTAAATACAAATTCTTTCAAATGTAAAATTTTCTATGCTAACTATTAACTTTTGCCATTTACTATATTCTTTTATTAGAGTGAAACAAAAGACAAACCAAGAGAACAAGTGAGTTGATTTTAAAGAAAAGGCTGCATGAACAAAACCGAAAACAAAGACTTACTTTGCTCTTAGCACATTAAAAACATACTATCGTTTTCTGGAATCTAAGAGTAGAACAAAGTTGTTTACAAGAGTTTCTTATAATAAAAGCTAATGTCAATTTCAGAAATATGAATTTAGTTTTTAAAATTGAACAAAGTTCCTCGTATGAAAAACAATTTTCTTCCATATGAAGAACTCATGTTTGTAAAATTCACGTTAAAATATTACTTATATTATTAAGAACTCACGCAAAGAACTTTCATTGGAAATGTTAAAAAGAAAGTGTTGCAAGTTGAGTGTAAGCATTTTAAACTAAAAACAATTTATTGTTCGCTATCTTGCTTTGCACAAAGGGGAACACAGGTGATTTTGGTAATAATCCTCCAAACAAAATGTATATTTAATAGAAATAAATGTTTAATACGATGGTTTCAACTTCAAATCAATAGATATTAAGTATACTAATTTAAATTTATACAATACCCAAGACAGATCTTGTTATAGAGTGAAGTATCATCCAAGAAAGTATATATACAGAAATGTCATCCAAAGATGAAATTAGAATGTTGACATGGCTAGAAATTACTGGAATAACGCAAAGAGGGGACAGTGTTTAAGCATCACTTCTAGAAATTAGTGAGGTGCTCAAGTTTACGAGCCTGAAAAAACCTACAGCGTCCTTTACCACTTGATTCCACTTCTTCACTTCTTCTCTTGGATGTGGAGAAACCCACATTGCTTAATTTCAATTGTCGCTTGCCATTACTATTATTTCCACCACCGCCATCTTCATCCAAATTGTCAGACTCCCTGTAAACAATTATAAGTGTTAATGAAGAGTGATAAGCATAAATAACTCTTGCACGAATCTTGGAACACAAAAACAGAGAAAATGGAAAGATGTTTTCGCCCATATCCAGGGTGGGCGGCCGTGCAATTGAATCAAATTTCATCCAAATCATAGATATGAATTATGATGCGAGGCAATAAATCATTCTTTTCAGAGGATTAAGCTATCACATTTCAAAGAGGGAAGCCAAGGGGGTTGTGTTTCGACAGAGTTTACCAAAGGCCAGGAGTTATGAGTCTTCCTACCCACTTCATAATTAAATTAAAGGAAAAGGTATAAAGGGCTTGTGCATTTTTCATGCTTCAAGCTCAAAACTCACGTGAAATATTAAGCAACACCTTAGGCTTTTAGGAGATTGCTAATGCTGGTAGAAAGTAAACCCTGAAGCCTTTAAAACACAAAAAGTATTACAGTTTCGGAAGATAAGATACGAAAGAAATTTAAAGTAAATGATAGTCAGAACAGGTTTTAGTTTGTAAGTTGAACCCAACATCTGACTTAGGTTGCCTATGGTAGTTAGAAATAGCACCTAGCAGTATGTTAGCATTATTCCCGAATAATCCAGTGTAGTCAAGTAGGCCTAGTTCAAGAACACAAACGGAAGGTGTCACAATATATGAAAATTTCTTATCATATCTTAGAATATCCTCTAGAATCACTCATTCCGAATCATCTCTTAAAGTTGGTTATCATATTTCCTTATCTAATGATTTGTTTCCTGTTTAGTTAGGTTTAAGATCAATGTATAGTAAGGGCTAGTGCTCTAAGGGTTAAACTAATAATTCGTCTCGATTAGCAGCACTCTGTATGAAAAAACCTTAGTTCCTGAAGGGCGTATAATGACTAAATTTAAGTTTATACGGAACTAAAACAAAAGAAACACAGTAAGAATAGGGGTCAAAGATAGTACAGACACTAAAACTGTTTTCTTTTTTCATGCAGGAACTAATTGTTGAGTTTCACTTATAGTGACCAAATGATTATTTTGACCATACTCTTAAGTTTCGCGAGCATATCACATTGTAATACATATACATCACACCATACCAAGGTAGTACCAATTTAAAAAGTATTTAGTCTCTTTTATCACCTCTTCCTTCCTCTAAACCTAAAACCCCATGATTCATGTCAAAAATTGATATGATGAATGCATTAACATATATTAAGCAGAACAAGCTAGGAAATCGTGTGCTCTAAAGTTAAAGATTTCCCCAAGGCTTAAGAAAGGAAGTTTACCATAAGACCTGTGCAATATCTTTAAAATAAGAGTTGCAGGTTCCCCAACTAAATCGAACCAATGTTGGAAATCCAAAGATATGATGTTTGTGATCCTCTAGCCAAGCCTTGGTTTGGGGGTCTATACAAATGAAAACAACCAGATTTATTGTGAGTACAATGTTAATCGGAATGATACATACTGCAACATGTGACAGAATCACAGTCTTCTCACCTCCAGGATATCCAGAGCCAAAGTTCCTCTGCATGTTTTCAGCAGTCTCATCAAGTACCCATTCTCTTAAAGCACGGTCCCTTGTGACCTGAAAGATTGGATTAAGGTTATAAGTAGGCTATGGGACTTCACCCTTGTAAATTTTATACAGAAGACCGGTACCTTTGCAACTATGCTTGCACCACTAACAACAGGGTAAAGGCTATCAGCCTTCTTTGCAACCACAAATTTGATGGATGGAAAATTTTTAGACAGCTTCATTTCATATTTCCCTGGATCTCCGACTGTATCTATATACACCTGTAAGCAACAAAATGTGTGTTTCTCACATCAGTAATTGAATTACCATATTCTTAACATCAGCCTTATACACTTAATTATAACATGTTTTAACAGACTCCCTTCGGTACACAATTCCACTGCATGTTCCAAAGAACAGAAACTAAACACCCGGTGCCAATTGAAAGAACATTCAGTTGAACATAACCAACATCTTTCTAAATTCATCATCTTTTTGCACTGAAAAAACCCACGTGGTAGAGAAACGGCAATCCAAAACACACAAAAGAGGTGACAAGGGCACCAGCCTTATTGAACCTCAAATCATTTGAACAATAGATGAATCAGCTTATAAAAAATGGGCAAGGTTTTAACCTCTGTTAGAAGCACTCCCATTTTCAGTACCCTATCAATGAGACCCATGGCAGAGTCATGTGAAATCTCATTCAAGTTTATCTTATTCCTGTCAAAATCACAACAACAAAGTTCTAGTCAGTAACTATAAAACCCAATGAAGCACGGAATGAATAAGCTCAATCGATTTACTTCTTAAGCATTTTAGCGGAGAGTTCCTGGGGATCAATGACATCAACAGCCCATCCAATAGAATCATTGGTCTTCAAAGTTTCAAACAACTCTTCCCTCTTCTCTTCCTTTAGTGTCTTAGAATCTGTACCAACAAAATTGCAATGGTGAAACCTCCAATTTCGACGGATTAAACTATTAAGCGGAAGTAGCAACAAATCTTATAGAAATCATTCCAATAATATATAATACAGAGAACAAATAATAATAATAATAATTTGGCATGGTATGGTACCTGCAAAACTCAATGTGGCTAGGGTTTTCATGTAGGACTGAGCACAGTATAAGCAACCATAAACCATGGGACCTGAAACGATTTCCAAAACATGTTAAAAGAAAAAGGGTAACGAGAAAAGCATCTAGAGAGTGGAAAAATGGAAAAGGATATGCGAACCTAAAACAGGGCCTCTTCCAGCTTCGTCGATTCCCATGGCGCAAGGCTTCGATGCCCATTGCGGAAGAATTTTGGATCCCATTTTTTCTTCGTCTCTGTTGAAGTGAAAAGTGAATGAAAGCTGAAAAAAACAAGTTTTTTTTGTTGTGAAAGATATAATTGTGAAGAGAACTTTCTTTGTTTCCCGCCACAACACAGAACTGGGAAGCCCTAACTTTTTTGATTTTACCACCCTTTTCATCCATATTTTAGATTTTGTAATAACATCAATTTCCTTTTTCTAAGACTCTGTTGTTAATGTATTCTCATAGGTTTTTTAGATATTGCATGGAAAGTTTATACTATAAAATTTATTTACTTCTCACCTGCTATACATTCGCATGTACTCATTAGTTAATGGCTAATTGTTTTTATTATGTAATTAAATTATTTTAAATAAAATAAGTCTTTCACTATTTTGCTTCAATTCCATTTTCATAGCTAAAAAACTGGCATTTCAATTAACAACTTAATAACTTTAGTCCTTTATTGCATATTAAGTCCGGTAAATTCAAGTTCAAAGTGGTTTATGTGGGATTTGGTTTGGTTTTGCATTTAACAATAAAGTGTTAAAAGATGATATTTTCACTTTCACAAATGCATACGCTTAAGTGACATAGATTTTCAACATTTAATAATAAATGCAAATTTATATATACTCACCTTATATTTTTTTTGAGAATGAAATTGTTTCGTTCTTCAAAAAAGATTTTATAATATTTTGTTTACATTAATATCTCTTAAAGATAATGTTGAAAGTTATTTTATATTGACAAGCATATTTTGTGAAATAAAAATCGAAAAATCTGAAAATTTGAAATGAGAAAATTATAAATATAATTAAAAACAGACAATTTTTTTTTGATTCTTAACTTATAAATAGATACAAGCTTTAAAGGAAAAATTAAGTTTTAAAGTGATATATGTAAAAAATAGTAAAACAAAATACTTTAGTTTTCTTTTTTTTTTTTTATTTTCGGCTAAACTTATTTGAATTGTTTGTTTTACTGGCTGAAGTCCAAACAAGTAAAACAATTACTTTCGGACGGTTTTTTCCTGTATCTTCAAGTATTCCTTCAAGCACCCCTAAAATTTTAAAAATTGTCTAAAATACCCTTAAAACAATAGTTAGAGAAGCATTTGAACCTTGAATCCTTTTTTTAAGTTTTTCACTCTCTTCCAATCATTTCATTCCACTGTCGCCACCTCCAAGCACCTTCAACCATTCTATTTTGTCGATTTGGTTTCGTCGT
>Ga0099825_1009905_pt1 | contig 10631 bp, 6 predicted proteins | sample SiratroredBW_FD_76838 | JGI IMG/M metagenome (GOLD analysis project Ga0099825, IMG submission 76838) | Root nodule microbial communities of legume samples collected from California, USA - Siratro red BW | ecosystem: Host-associated > Plants > Roots > Nodule | place: USA: California | collected... | reverse complement strand
TTTATGTTTTTTTTTTTATTTTATTTTTATAATTATATTTTTATGTTTTTTTTATATATATATATATATATATATATATATATATATATATATATATATATATATATATATATATTTTCTTTTTTTGTATTTTTTTTTACTTTTCATCCTAATTCGTCGTGATTTTCATTATAAAGTTATAAAGGATTTTGGATCCATTCATATTTTTTCTTCATCCTACTTAAATGAAAAAAAAGTAGGAGAATATGTGCTCTTAATTATTGGATGATAATTGGGGAATGTTAGTTAGTAACAGTATCCTGTGATTTGATTGCATGCCAAGTATATAATTTAGATCATGGACACAAAGCATTTCTCTCTAACTGACTGGTTTGGACCTTGGATGAATTTAAAATTTGGATTTTTAACTATTCTGCAGTGGTCGACATGGATTTGTGGTGGCAGTTACAGGGATAGAAAACATAGGGAAAGGGTTAATTCGTGATGGAACGGGGTTTGTGACATTTCCAGTTAAGTACCAATGTGTTGTCTTCAGACCATTTAAGGGGGAGATCTTGGAAGCTGTTGTTACCATGGTGAACAAGGTTTGCACAGTTCCTTTCTCTTTAGAATAAACTCTAATTTGTGGAGATTGTGGTTTATGGCGGTTGATTTCTGTTTGTGCAGATGGGATTTTTTGCTGAAGCTGGACCTGTACAAATCTTTGTTTCCAACCACGTAAGTTTTTGTGCTTTATAATGTGATAGTATATATAGAGGGTTATTAGTATTGATCTTCATGTCAAACACTAAAATTAAGTGTCCTTTATTATTTGTTCTTTATAATGTGTTTTATCTAAATGATTCTTACTATTATTCTTCATGTTAAACACTAAAATTATGTGTCCTTTATTATTCTTGTCGTTGGAATGCCATGGAAGTTGTAGAATTTGAATCCTAAAAATTATGTTTTTCGTTTATTGTTGTTGCTATTGGAATGCAATATTGGCTATTTCAAAATATTGCAAATGAGGTTTTTTGGGATATCCACCACCCTCAAAAGTACTTGGCAAACTCAAGATTATCCAATAGGGACTTGGGATGGGGAGAATGCCTGAATTATTTTGGGCCAGAATAGGATGACTACGTATAGATGAATTCATTTCTAATCTATATTCTCTAGCTATTTCCTAATTTATCTTTATCTAAAGGTGGAAAAATGCAGGATTGAAAAATGAAAGTGATATAACCATATGATGTTTTCTTTTACGTATGAATGTTATCTCTTAGAATTTGGGCTCTAGGACATAACACAACCTCACAAAATTGGTATGTAAGGTGAGAACGGTCATGTCACTAGGTTATGTGTGACTAAGCACATCCCCTCACACCCAACACATTGAAAGTACTGGAGGAGGCCACCTAAAGAGGGTGCAATTAAGGAGGGTCAGGAGTGACTACAATTCAGGCGATTTTGCCAACTTTAAGTTGTAATCGGAGCATAGATTCCCCTAGATTTGTTTTGCCTTCCTCCTTTTATATTCCGTTTGCTGATACTAACTACATCAGTTTATACTGGGATGATTGGTGGCATGGCATGCATCTAAAATTCTAAATGGGTTTGCTTTAGTTTTACCATACATCTCAAACCATTAAAACTTTCCCTTTTTTTTTTCATTAAATTAAAATACATCATGGCAATACTATGAAACTGAAAAAGTTTAAACATGTAATTGTAGTTTTTTATACATAGATTTGTTTGTTGAGATCCTTTTTTTCCCTTTTAGTTGATTCCGGATGATATGGAGTTCCAGTCTGGAGACATGCCAAATTACACTACTTCAGATGGATCTGTACGTATCATTTATTACTTCCCCAATGGAAAAGAAGAGAGCAAATTATTTTATATTTTATGTTTGTTGTCATGTCTTATTTGATGATTATGGGTTATGTTTTTATTTTAATTAATTGGTCTTTTGCAGGTTAAGATTCAAAAAGATAGTGAAGTGAGACTAAAGATAATTGGGACTCGAGTGGATGCTACTGAAATTGTATGCCTATATATCATGCCATATACTTTATTTTGTTGAATGCTATTAATTTAAGCTCCATCAGTGTTATGCTAAATTCTGTTTTGAGAAATTTAAACTAATTGAAAGATTTTTAGCTCTGTAAAGGATATAGCTTTTGCTTTTACCACATTTTTTTTTTTCACAATTACAAATGCCTCTGAAAAGAGCCTTTTAGTTTTTTTGCTAAGTTTAATGCTTAGCTCATGACCACTATCGTTGCAGTAGTCTGTGAATGTCATGAAAGTGGTGATATTTTTACATCTCTGGAATGCTAATTTATGCTCTGTTTTCTGGTAATTTACTCTGTTGGTAACTCTTGTCCATATTTGAAGTTAACCCTTGTCCAAAATCAACATGGAATTTTACTAAGCAAAGTTTCTAGGTAGCGTGATGGAGTTATAAATTTAAGCCCATATTTGTGGCATGCGAAGAAGCATTGCCACTCCATGCTGCAGCTTTACTTTATTAGTAAACCCTTGAATGTCGGGAGAAAATTATGATTAGATATTCTCCAGTATGCAATGAAATGATAATATTTTTACCACCTTGTTGATGTCACATGTTGCCTGTATTGTTCCTACCATGATTGTCTTGTACGCAATTTGTTAAAGAACTCGTGATGCTGATTGCCTTGTAAAACTAATATCACTTTAGCAAGCGTATGATACTAGGTTGTATGCTATTAAAGTTTTAATACTCCTGGACGTGCTTGATCTATGTTTTCCTTCCCTTCAGTTGTAGTGCTATAGATATGAACTTTGCAACTGTTCAGTTTTTAAAATACAAGTGCAGAGACACAAATAAGTTTTTCCTTTGCATATTGAATATTTATCGGGTTTTAAATTTCAATATTTTTTTAGAACTCACTTATCTGATATAATGCGTTTTCTTTTGGCAGTTCTGCATAGGTACCATAAAAGATGATTTCTTGGGCGTGATCAACGACCCTGCAACAGTTTAAATACCCCTTTCTGTACTCTTCTATGGTATATAGTTTACATGACTTGGGTTTTCCCACCTTGAATTCTCCAACTATATTATGTTGTATTATTACTCTATTGTTGAAAGTACCTAAGTCGTTAATTTTTGGTTCCAGAATTAATATTCAGTTCCCACAAGTAATTTTTGGGAAATTACACCAAGCAAGATGACTTTTCCTGTACCATTTTCATGCAATTGTTGGTAGCCAGTAAAATATATAAAATCCTGCTGGCACAGTACAACTCAGTCTGGTACCAGCTACATTTTTGAAAGAAATTGTGTAGGTATTGTTCTCGACTTCTAAATTAGGTGGGGTTGTGAAGCAACCACTAGCCAATTGTGAAGGACGGGTAGCTTTAAAAGACGCCTAGTTAGTAGATGCTTCACAAACAGAGGTTGCATTATAAAGGTTATTGATTGTTGTTGAAAGATTTGCCCTTTTTGTGCCTACACTTATTATGACGAGGCAATTTTCAGTGTTAGGTGTGCGTGATAGATTAAAAGTTAGAGGAAATTGCGTTTTTATTTTTATTTCAGAGTTTGCTCCATTTTTTTTGGAGATTTACAGAAAACTTTCTTAATTATTTTGGCATTATATTGACTTTTTTTTTTTCATATATTTTACTAATCTTTGATTTTTTACCATGACTTATATCCTTATAAAAATATTGCTGTAAGTATCAAGAAAATTGAATTAATATATGGAATTCGATTTTTTTTTTCTAAAATGTAAAGAATGTAATTTAATTTACTCTTAAATTTAATTCATGATTGTGTGGTGACGGCGGTTACGAGATCCAAAATTGAAACATATATTATCAGTTTGTTCTAATTTCTATTTGATCCAAAATTCTTATGAGATTATTTATTGAAATTTATTCACTACCATATCTTATATTAATTTTAATGTTATGGGAAATTAAGCTATATAGTTGAAGAAATGCAACACAGTATTTAAAAGGTATATTTTATCATGTATATTTTAAACAGGTAACATCCATGTAAATATAATATCAGTGTAAGATATTAAGATGTATATAGCATATGTATTAGAAATATAACACATCATTTGGAACTAAGATCTTAGAATTAAGATGATTAGAGATATAACTTGCATCGATTATAAAATACCATGGTCGATTGGGATGAAATATTTGATGTCCTATTCTCTCCCACCTCGAGTCCTCATTATGTTTACCCTTAAATTGAATAAAACTATTAAAAACAAAAAATCATAAGTAGAACTTACTTGAAAGCTTCAATAATAACTGAAAATACCATGTTGAACCAAAATGCGGATCTTAATAAGTAATTATTTTGTTATTTTATGCCATTGAGGAAGACAATTTCAGGTTTCACATAAAAATTCTGAAGTTGCCTGCTTTTCTTCTAGACAAGAGTCATTTTACCATCTAAATCACATTTAAATTGAAACAGTCAAAGTTCAAACCAATTGAGTTCAGCTTTATATTAGATCTTATCATATCAACAGCAATAACTCAATAAGATATTTTCCATCCACACTATATAAAATTATGAGGAATAGAATCAAAATTATCCCAGCTTATATTAATTTTTCTCGATAAATCCCTCTTCCAAAAAGAATTCCTGATTAATTATTTTGCTGCTAAGTGCTACGAATCTTCTTCTTCCCTTCATTCTAAGCTACTTTTGGATTTTCGAAAAATATCACCACTATTCTTAAGTTTCAACATTTGCAAACAATAACATCATTAAGTAAAAAGAGTTAAGCAAAAGGAATTTATTTAAAAAGGAATGGATGCAGAAAGAGCACAATAGTCCGTTTAAACCGGAGCAAGTTGTCTGTTTCTCTTTCTCAATTGAAGAATCTTTCTTTTCCTTTTTATTTTTTATTGACAACATTTTGTTAGAAGACAAATCCAATTATGAAGCTATATTTTTTCTTTGATTTGTTTCTTGAACCTCCTTTATCAAATAATTATTCATTCTTTGCTCTTGGGGGCTTTATTGACAAGACCCCACATGGTAGCAAGATATTGCTGGCACTTGCTGCTACAGCTTCCATTTTCATGCAACAAATCTGGTTCTGCCCTTACAGTTTTTCTTGTCATAGATAATGTTTTGGCAATGGACACATCACTTGGCTTGAGATTGTGTCTATACTCCACAGTCACTTGTTCAAAAACTTCAACCTGAAACATGTTCAGCTTCAACTTGGGGTTCACGTGATCTCTAACAAATGCAAAAGCTAATTGGTCTCTTGGGTTAAAAGCCTCCAACTCATTGAATATAAGACAGGAAAATAGATCACTTCTTAGTCCATGCTTCCTCAGGATCAGTGCACTGTCTGGCACATCTACCATTTATATTCATTCCATAATAATCATTTAGATGAAGGTTCCAAATATAAATGAAAAAATGTTAACAAAATCAATCATATATGGGATATACAAACTTTTCTAAAGTTCTTGATACTACATGCCATGCAAGTTTAGGGTTGATTGGAGTTAATTCCCCTAACAAATAGTTTAATGAGTAAATAGTGAGCAACTTTTTTGCATTATCATCTAATCCCATAAATTATCATTTTTGATAAGTTTTATGATTTAGGTATGTGTTTTAACAATCTTTTCTATCAATTTTTTTTTTAAGAAAATACTCACTTTGTTGAGAAGTTTTTTCAATAAAAGCTCCTATATAATTATTACCTTAAAAAGTTATACTTATGATGATTTTTGATGGGTTGAACATGTAAATACACAAAAAAATCAAGATAATAAAAAATAATTAAGACGCAATTACCTGAGGAATATGGCATTTTGCTGGGACTCCATGGCTGCAATCCATTTTGACAGTAGGTCTCCATCTGCATCTTCAAGGCATTCACATCCCACCATTTGTTCCATCTTGCTGTGGCCATTGCTTCTTCCATGGTATGAACAAAATATGGGTGTTTTGATATAGCCATGTCTGTATTCTGAGATATAACAAGTGAATGAATGAGCAACAATGGATCAACCATTAGTTGCAGCTTTGCATCTATCCAAACACTGAATTGAGCATTTGGGAAAAGTCTATGAACTAAATATTTTGGTATAACACCATTCATTGCTGGGTTGTCATACAAATCCTCTTTTGTAACCTTCACAATCCTCCACACACCTATCTTGTGTCCACTGGATTTTGTTGAAATTAAGCCATGATATTGAAGCCCTTTGAGGGTAACATCATCTATGAACATGAAGAAGCAGACATTTTCTAGTGTTTGGGACCCCAGACCCCTAGGTTGCCGGATCTTGTCGTGGTCATTGAATATAGCTGAAACTACAGCTACACTTTCACACTTTTCCATGGCAATTCGATCTGCATCCAGAGAGAAAAGGATGGAACATGAATTATGATGTTAATAGTTCAATGAAAACATGTTTATATTTTGTCTCATTTCTAACAGACCAAAATCCTTTATTTCATACGTTTTTTTTAATCAATTATATTTTCAAAAGTTTATATCCAAAGCTCATGTTTTTTCTAGTAAGCTAATTCAAGATTTTATTAATGAAGACTCAAGACTATGTACACCTAGACTTAAAAGAATTTTTTTCTTCACTTTTGTTTCCAGAAATTCTCATTTAGTATTTTATCAAACATATTTTATAAGTTGCACATGTACCTTTGTTTTCCCATTCAATCTATCTCATTATTTTTCTTAATACTTCACTGAAGTTAAGAGTCTCCATCATTTTTCACTCACTCATGCATACATATAAAAGGGAGGGAGAGGAACTGACCAGAATCACTAATCGGAAATTTCTTGAAGAACCCACATGGCACTTCCCTGCTATCGTTTTGGTGATCAAAATAAGAAAACCTTAAATGGCTACTCAGATTCCCACCAAAACTATGAGCACCCTCCTGCATCTGCATGTACCTCACATTTCTAGTGGAACGTTCAGGGCTCTTGCGCAAATTCTGAATCTCCTTCAAAACGTACCAGTAATCTGAACACAGAACCCAACACCCTTTAACCAAAAGAGACTATCTTCATACCAAAAACAAAAAAAGTCACCAAACATTTTGTGGGGTCATAACAAGCATTGGCATTGGTCAATAGTACCTGAAAAATTGAGAGGAGAAGAGCAGGTAGAACGTGAGGTTGAGATGGCATACTTGTGCTGTCCATAGGAAGAAGGGTAGGAGAAGAGAGAAGAAGATTGAATTGGATCAAAAGGGGGTGATCTGAAAAGGCATTTGGATTGAGAGGAAATGACGTAAAGAGCAAGGAAGAGATAGGTGAAGAAGAGATAGAACAAAGAGAAACAAAGGAAGAGATGTTTGGAAGTTGTTAATGTTATTAGGTTTCCCATCAAATGGTTTCCATGGATTTCACTTCCTTTGAGTTTTTGCTTTGATTATAGAACTAGATAAAAGGAGTGATGTGATGATATATAAGATTAATAATGATGTAAATAAATAAAAGCACATTCATTCATGGGCTATGGGACCTTCTTGTAAGGTAGTTGTACTTTCATCACAAACTTTTATCACCCAAGGATGTTCTCCATTGTAATAATGATGTAAATAAATAAAAGCACATACACTTATTTATTAATTTAATTGAAATGTAATTTATGCTTGACTTAAGAGTGCTTAATTTTGTTCTCCCTTTCTAGTTTATAAAAACTATTTTTTAGGGAATAGAGTTTGAAATCAAAGCAGTACAACTAAAAGAAGAAAATAAAAACAATTTAGAAATGTTGTACTTTTTTTTTTTAAAAAAAGTTTAGAATTATTTTTGATCCCATAGTCTTGTCAATGTGTAATTTTGGTGCCTATAAAAATTCAATAGTACGAGTTTTAAAAATTAAGAAATTTTAGTGTAAGATAATATATCATCTAATTACTACCACATTTTTCATGACAATATAAAAATTATAATACAACATTATTATTAATATTTTATGTAAACAACTAATTAATATTGTCATCAAATTGAAAAATATTAATATGATTAAAATTTATTAATTTAATAATTAAATATTTTTGACACAGACAAAAATCACATATTTAAAAAACCATAAAAACAAAAAGTGGATTCTAGCAAAAAAAAAAAAATGTATCATAATAGAACAAAAATACTTAATTTAAAAAAAAAATAGAAGAATCATATGTGCAATTAAATTTATTTATAGAAACCAAAATTATACATTCAGCAAACTTTAGTAATCGAGTGGATCAAACCTTAACAACTAAAAAGAAGTGGTATTTCTTAAAACAAGTTTTAAAAGAAGAATTAAAATTTCCTCCATCACAAATTAGTTTACTTACTGCTTAGGTTTTTAGAACTGCTATTTGATTGCTCAGTGGAACTAGTTTTTAGTGAGAATCAAGTTTACTCATCCAAGTCCATGATTGTTCAATCACTTGTAGAAATGATATGTGTAGCCAAATCAGATATGCGGATTATGGTCGGGTGAGTGTTCCCTGCTCTTTCAATCACTTCATATATGTCAATATCAAGCAGATTCCATTCACAGCAAACCCATATAGTCTTATAATCTAATAAAACATTATACGTTATATCATTTCATCACTTTGTATATATTTTAGAGTAAATATTTAGTTTATTATAACATATATGGTCATATTTCGTTTATAGTATAATAAGAAAAAAAAATAAAAAATAACATTCTTAATATAAAAATTTTAAGATCGTTGATTGTGTTTGAATTTGGTTAATAATTAAGGTAAATAAAAATATATAATTTTTTACTAATTGTAATGTATGTTTATTAAATATAAAATTAAAGTTAATTTGTAATTAACTCTGTAGGAAGTCTTTTACCCTTTTAAAATCTTTAATAATTGTTTCCAGGTTAATTGCATATTGAAGTTTATTTTCCTTTCAATAAACCCACGTATAAATTAATATAGACAAAAGCCATGTTTAATTATAAGTTAAATAAAACTAACAAAATTAAAGTTGCTATACTGAGATTGTATTTTTTATTGTACTAAAATCGAAATATGTCAATACTTATCCCACTGAATCAATTATTTATTCTACATTTGATTATAATTTAAAGATGTAACATTTGAAGTTTAAAACCCAAAGATTTTATTACATGATTGCATATCCTCATATGCAATCATGTAAAACCGATACTTGCTTCTTTTCTTTTCTTTAGTAACAACAAGATTGCCTTTCATTTCTAAGTTCTATTTCCAAAAGTGATATAATGCCTCTTATCATCTAATTGCTCTACATATACTAAGTTATCTTTTAAGGCAGGAATATGTTTCATATTATGCAGAGTCCTCAAGATCCCATTAGAGGTTCTGATATCAGTATCACCTCTTTCCACAATATCAAGATATTTTTCATTTGCAAGATAAAAATTCCGAAACTTTCCTGAAATGTAGTTAGATAATAGTTTTAAGAAAGGTGTATAATGGAATGACGCACATGAGTTCATAACCCATAAGTCAAAAAGACTATCTAAACTACAAATTAATGTATCTACATTTTTCATAAGTTGCTACATTATTGATTCATCATTACTTGTGTCTTATTTTTTTTTTTTTGTTGTTTTTCTTCCTTAGACTCTTAAATTGATTAGTTAAAAAAAAACCCTTTGTTTGACAATTTCAACAAGTAATATTATTCCAAACTTTTATCTATGTTCTCTCTATGGATTTTGATCTATCTCAACCTTGATTATAATTCTTCCTTTTTTTTAGTATTAAACACTGTGTCGAAAATAAAATTGGAAGATTCCTGTAAACCTCTTCTCTCTTGCGAACATCTTCGCTTTATATCAAGTTACAAATCACATCAATCTTCAACTTGTTATTATTTATAGAGCTACTAACTGCAGTAATTGTTGCACCCCAACTATTTGGAAGATACGATCATAGAATTAACACTTTCAGCTTATTATCAAAATTGACATGTACTTATGCTAACTAAGGAGGAATCGTGTTAAATTTATTAATGTGATTGGTAACTGGATTACCTTCGCCCATTCTAAAGTTGATTAGCCCATATATAAAATGTGTTGGCTGCAAATGACTTCTGGTAGATATTTTACAATGCCTACATCAAATCTACCATTGTCTTCTCACTCATAAGATTGAATGTAACATTCTTGGCCAATGTCAACCGAATCACACCAAGTGTTTGCCAATCTAGCAACTCCAAATCTAACTGATATTATCTGGCTTCTACCATGGTAAAGGCTGATACAACTTCCTACACAAATAATCCTCCACCAACATCTTTGAGAATTCAAAGTATCTATCATCAAACTTATTAATCTTTTACCTTGTATTCTTCTAACTTGCTAGACCTGCTTTCGAAAAAAACCCCACTACTATTTTAAGCAAAACCTCTCATGAAAAGAATCAATCTTTGTTCTGATGTGGAAGATGAGACAAGGCTGCAACCACATAACATACAAAGATATTGGCTCTAGATATAATTTTTAGGATTAAATTGAAAATTATAGAACATGGAACATGACAAAATATATATATATATATATATATATATATATATATATATATATATATATATATATATATATATATATATATATATATATATATTTTATATAATATA
>Ga0099825_1009903_pt1 | contig 10638 bp, 2 predicted proteins | sample SiratroredBW_FD_76838 | JGI IMG/M metagenome (GOLD analysis project Ga0099825, IMG submission 76838) | Root nodule microbial communities of legume samples collected from California, USA - Siratro red BW | ecosystem: Host-associated > Plants > Roots > Nodule | place: USA: California | collected... | reverse complement strand
TTTTTTTTTTTTTTTTTGTTTTTGTTGTTGTTTTTGTTGTTGTTGGGTGGGTGTTTGTGTTGTTTTTTGGTTTGGTTTTGGGTTTTTTTTTTTTTTTTTTTTACTTTTTCTGCTTAGCTTTTCTGATTTGGTGATGCACTTACTTTGTACAGATATGTGATATGGTGGCTATTGCAAGGTATTTAAATGTTACACTTATAGTGCCTGAATTGGATAAGACGTCATTTTGGGCTGACCCCAGGTTAGTTTCTCATTCCATTTTGGTGTATATTGTTTCAGCAAACCATCAATGTTGCGAGGGTGTAATGTAGTAGGTTTAAGGAGTGTTTGATTCTCTAGTCACTTTTTGGTCTTTTTTCTTAAATAATTTTTACCCTACTCAGCAATCGATTTCTCATCCAATGTTTTTTGAAAATTGTTTCTGAAATAAGTGTCTCAAAAACGGGAAATTGAAAACAGTTGGGGGATGTTTTCTCTTCTTCTTAATTCTACACTCAGCTTTGTCTACCATCCACTAGTTTCTCTACCTGTGTGCTTTTTAAGCAGGATCTGTTCTCAATTCATGTCTTATTACTTGTGTGTCAGTGAGTTCCAAGACATCTTTGATGTGGATCATTTCATTACATCCTTGAGGGATGAGGTGCGAATATTGAAAGAGTTGCCTCCTAGACTGAAGACGAGAGTGGAAAATGGATTGCTTTACACCATGCCACCGATTAGTTGGTCGGATATATCATACTATAAGAACCAGGTTAGTTTTAATTATACTTGAGCTGACGAGTTTACAATTTTAACATGCTTTATTCTGTCTAAACTTTGTAATACTATGCAGGTCAATTGTGTTATTTCCAGTTTCTGGTTTTCTGATTAAAAAACATATGGCATGATTATTCTTTCAGATTCTACCTTTGATACAAAAGTACAAAGTCGTCCATTTAAATAGAACAGATGCTAGGCTGGCCAATAACGAACAACCTTTGGAGATTCAGAGGCTGCGATGCAGAGTCAATTTTAGTGCTCTTAGATTTACTCCTCAGATTGAGGAATTGGGAAAAAGGGTGATCAAGCTTCTGAGGCAAAATGGCCCATTTCTGGTGCTTCATCTGAGGTATGAGATGGACATGCTGGCATTTTCAGGCTGTACACAAGGTTGCAACAGTGATGAGGTGGAAGAGTTGACAAGGATGAGGTGAGTTCTGACTTTTTAGCTGTTCTTTAATTTTCAGGGTTTTCTCTCATTGTGGCCTTTGAAAGGATATTTTCACAGGAATCCTTCTTAAATTTCAATTTACTTTGCATTGCCAGATATGCATATCCTTGGTGGAAAGAAAAAATAATTAATTCTGATTTGAAGAGAAAAGATGGTTTGTGTCCTTTAACACCTGAGGAGACTGCCCTTACACTTAGGGCCCTTGACATCGATCAAAACATTCAAATCTACATTGCAGCTGGGGAAATATACGGTGGAAATAGGAGAATGGCAAGTCTTGCGAAGAACTATCCAAGATTGGTAAGTAACTTAAGGCTTAAGGAAACCTGCAAATTGTGATGCTTATTGCTGTTCGACTTCCTTTTACCATTTGCTAATCTATTTTTCTGAAACAGGTCAGAAAGGAAACACTGTTGGAACCGTCGGACCTTCAGTTCTTCCAAAATCATTCCTCTCAGATGGCAGCATTGGATTACCTTGTCTCACTAGAGAGTGATATTTTTGTTCCTACATATGATGGAAATATGGCCAAAGTAGTCGAGGGACATCGCAGGTAATGTTTGGCTAATAAGAATTCTCATTGTGATTTACTATTCTACTCATTAACAAATTCATAATTGATAATTTGGTCAAACAGTAAACTTCTTTTAGTATATTTTTTGGTAGAAGATTTTTTGTGCACAAAAAATCTAGAATTCTTCTGATTGAACAATTTCTTTATACACTTCTGATGGAAATCGGTTGTTTTTAGCCGGAAACACCAACATAGAAATTGCTGTTTCTACCATAATTTGATAGTTGTTTAAGCAAAACTCTGTTTACTCTGAAATTGTTCCCTACTTAATTGTTATGGACTTTATAAGTTCTTAAGTGCAAAGTGAGATGACTTGTGCCCTCCATTTCTTTGTACAGATATCTTGGGTTCAAGAAGACGATTTTGTTGAACAGAAAGCTTCTAGTTGATTTGATAGATCAATACCATAATGGAGAATTGAACTGGGATGAATTCTCTTCAGCTGTGAAGGAAGCTCATGCTGATCGCATGGGTAGTGCAACTAAAAGATTGGTAATTCCTGACAGGCCCAAAGAAGAGGACTATTTCTATGCCAATCCAGAGGAATGTTTAGAACTATCAGATACGTGAGTGATGTGTTTGGAAATAAGAGAATTTACTTGTTGCCTCTCCTCGTGCACTTGGTTTTCTACCGCAGAATATTAAAATAGGTCTCTACGCAGTTTAGCAAAGACGATGACAGTTTTTTGTACCGAAGAGGCAGTCATAGTGACTGTTTGAAGGGGGAGGGGGGATAGGCTTATCATGAAAGCTGGAGAAGGTCAAGCAAGGTAGCCGAGGGATACCTTATATATAAAATATGCAAATAATCCATCACATTCATGTATAGAAGCCACACCCTGCAATTACAGGGTGAGAGCAGATCAAACTGCATTGTACACGGAGGGATTCATATACAAATTTGGATTTCTTGAACTGCAGTTCGTGGAAGCTTTATTCCTTGGTACCAAAATTTTTCCTTCTCTTCTAAATATAAATATAGTACAATTACAATTATTTTTTCCTTTACCACCCTTCTTTTCATTTAACACGATCATTGTCAGTTTTCGAATTACTCACACTGTATAATTTGTTTGTTCATGATTATTCTGTCCTACTTTCTTAGCTTTTGCTCATTATTAATAAGGGGATCGGTAGGTTGGACTTTTCTTTTGTGTTTCCTCTTATTTATATTTATTTATATTTGACAGTGCTGTTATCTTACCAATCGCAATTATATATCCCATAATGCATGTCTATAATTCATGATATGATAATATGATGATATTATTTCAACTTAATTGCTATAATAATGGTATCTTATCAACGTCAACCACCAAATAGCGCTTAACCAATAAGCCCATTTGGACAGTGAACTCTTGTATCTTTCTAACATATGGTTTTTGGATGGTACTTAGACTTGTTTTATTGGTTAGAATCCTTATCTTATAATTTGGCAAATTGAAGTTGTTATAAGTTGAGTCTATGTTCTCGAGTAAGACAGATGAGAAACACAAGCAGTCAGAGCCAATCACAAGTGGTCCACTATGTTCTTTTGTTTATTCCATAAAATTGTAGGAAATGCGAAATGATATATGATTTGAGTTCCGTGGTCGTTGACGGAAGAATATCCATCCTTAATCCCTTTCCGTGTACTGCGAGAGCCAAGTTGATAATTGGTAGTATTAAACTCGTGAGGAGGAATCATAGCTTTATATTCTGTGTCATATTTTATTGATTAAAATTTGTTAAAAACTATAAAATTAGAAGGATTATAAACTCTTTTTGAACTTAATTATGAACAATAAAAATTAAACTTAAAAAGAATTAAAACTTAATTGTTTAATTAATTGAGATTTTATTTTTAACCACAAATTTTACTATTTGACATCAAGATCCTTTGATAGATTATTTAAACAGTGTGTTGATTACGTTTTTCATTTATGACTCGTGACGTTTCTCACGGTTGTTTGTCTCGTGATGAAATCGTTTAAATAGAGATCTAAATTTAACGTGAAATTACGAATCTTTGTCCTGGCAATGCATTTCGGTATTTTTGTTAATTAGGATAGAGCATCTCGACTTAGATAAACACTTGGAGTTGCTTCAAGCAATTCTACTCTTACAGGAAACTAATGTGATCATCAAACTAATGTGCGAAGGAGAGAAAGAGAGAAGGGGGGCGGGGGGCGGGGGGAGAAGGGAGGAAAGGGATAGAAAGGTTGTAGATTAGGATTGAAAGGGAGAAAAACAAGGGATTGAAAAAGAATAATTGTTTGACTTCAACACCAAAAAAATAATTATAACACCGTAAATATGTACTTGTGAAAGAAAAGTTTTACCATTAAAGGTAGATTCACGTAGTATAAAATGGTGTTTCTTAAAAAAAAAGGTTACATCTTTCCTACTTCATATTTTTTCTAAATCTACTTGTTGTTTTTTAATGCTTGTATTCTTTTTTAATGTATTATGGATTCTAATAAACTTTAACTATCACTATAATTGGAATTTATTCTAATAAACTCTTTTACCGCTATAAATATTGAAAATTTTCAAAATTATATATATTAGTATTTTTATTATAAATTCTAATATGTAGTGTTTACCTCTTTTATGGTCTCAACATCATCTTATTAATAATCATTTTTAATATCTATCATCTCTTATGTATCCATCCCTTCAATCATGCGACAACAAAAGAATCAAGTTTTCATTTAATGTAAAGTCTCTTTTGTTTATATTCAACAAAATTGAATCACAAATCAAACTTACTAATATCCAATTTGATGGGAGTGGTGAAAATCTAGTTTAGAGAAAATCTAGTATAATATTTTTAGTGTTATAGAACATAATATTAAGTTGATTATAATTGAATGTATCAAATGACTCAATTATTATGATTGACTGGTCATATTTAATATTGAGAAATGAGTAAATAAGTATACAAATGACAATGATTGTCTCATATTCACAAAGAAAACAATAAGTCAACTAAAATTTTGATAGAGCAAATTTTACCTTAACCTTATAATTCAAAATTTTGACGTAGTATACAAATAAGTAGTCAATCAAAAAAAGATAATTGGATTGAGAAAGATGTTGTCATTTGCACAATAAGACTTTCATAAAAAATTCATGAGGAGAAAAATTTGAATTGGAATAAATTTAATTATTATTGAAAGATGAATCAAAATAATATTCGATATTTGCAAATAAAACTTCACAAAATTGTTTTTCCTTCATGTACATATTCATCGTTTTCTAATCCAAAGATACCTTTTAAAATTGGTGATGTTAAAGGATAAACAAAAATTTACATGAGTAAAAACAAGTCTTAATATGGGAATTTTGTCAATTCATGATTTTGATAATAACAGATAAAATAATGTTTTGGTGTTTCTAACAAAGTTATCTTATATGTAACAAATTATGTAAATCTATTAAATTGAGCAATCAAATAACACTTTAAAAGAAAAACTAGACAAACAAAGAAACACTAGACAAACACAAATCAATAAAAGTATTATGGCTATATTAGGTGAAAAATACTTTTTAAATTTTTAAATATTTAACAATTATTGAATTAGTCTTTTATGTTTTTAATATTTTAACTTTGATTCTATAAATTTAAAATATTTAAAACTATTCTTTTATCAATATGATACTAATATCATCAGTGTTTTAATTTATTTTTTATAAAGTGACTATTGAAAACCGTTTCTGTATTTAAACAAATTATTTCAGCAGTATGAAGAAGAGGCAGCGATGCCAAATTAATTATTTAAATTAAATCTTTTTTTAATACTGTGATTCTTTTTTTTGTTAATTTTACCGGCTTTCTCCTGTAATTGTGTTAGAGTGGTTTTTATATATTTTATGTTAAAATATATTGTTTTTCTTCTTAATAAAATGATTTTTTTTGTTTTAAAAAAAAAACAGAAGAAGCAAAAATAGGAATGCCATTGAAAAGTATAAAATTAAAGAACAAGATGTTAATAAATAAAATATTAAAATGTTTTCGGCTATGCTTACTCCACCAGTACAGTGTCCCATTCAATATTTCTTTTAAAAGGAGTTTGTCGGATTTATGGGGTTTAAATCTCGACTTTATGATATATAAAAGTAATCTGCTTTTCTTTTTTTAATTTGGCATTAACAAATAAAATGTGCATACCAACTTGCATTTAAAACTCTTAATTGTTGTAAATCATTAGTTGATAACTACAAAATTAAGATTCGTTAGAACTCTTTTGTTTTCGTGAGGTAGTATTTATGTGATGAGGATGTTATAGAAGTTTTATAGCATTAATGATTCTTATTATGTTTATTATGTAATTAACTTCATAATGACACCAGTCAAACGTGGGTTTATGTAATAAACAAAAATGAAAGCATGTAATCAGTTTTATGAAGGAAAACTAATAATGAGTTCAAATATTAATATTAGGTGATTTGTTGGTTTAAGTTTATTTTTTACCTGGAAAAAACTTCAAATTACCTTACCTTTAAAACTCTTTCTTATGTAAATGATAATTAATTCAACTGAAAAAGTTTGAATAACTTTACAATAGTATAATTTAACTTTTCGTATATGGTAAGATAAAGCTTAAAGGCTATTAACTTTTTCGTCCTAAATATTTATAATCTGTTATATTCCCACTTAACATAAAATACACATTTTAAAGCTAATATAAAATCTTAAAATTTTTTTCTTTGTAGATAGAAACATACCAAAGAGTTTTAAATATTGAAAAAAAAATATATTAACTAAAGATAAAAATAAATTATAGTATATAAATAAATGGAAATTTTATTTTACATACTAATTTTATGAAAATAAATTAGATTTAGATTTACTTCCTAATATGTTATTCTAGTTAATCTTATTAAAATTTATTAAATCTATCATATTATTTATAAATATCTAGTTATAAATTCAAAATATCAATATTTTGACATTAAAGAGGTGTATTAGAAATTTAATATTAAATAAAAATAAAATCAACTTATAATGTATAAATGGAAATAAATCTTATTTTATAAATTAGTTTATAAGAATAAATTAAACTTATATAAAAATATTTGACAGTAATCTGTTGGCTTGTTTTATAAAAGAGCATAACGATGAAGAATTAGATTTATTCCTTGTACTGTTTACAAAATCCTTACAATATTTTTGAGATCACAAATGAAGAATAAACAAAAATATAGATTAATCTGAATATACAGACATGATGTGAAATTAGAATGGAAACAGTGAACTGTGGTTGTTAATTCAATAAACTCTTACTATAAATTCTATATATCTGTTGAAGATAGGTTTCCCTTGAGAACAGGGAAGAGAAAAGTAATCCCACAAGAGACAAAGTAAGATCTGGACATATTTATTTGAAGATAGAAAAGCTCATTATGTGGGGTACAGTTTTGCTTTCTGGCTAAAAAGCTTATTAATGCAAAACCAAAGCTAAAAAGGAGGCATAAATAGAAAGCTTGTGTGAGGAACAGTTAATGGGAGAAGTACCAATTTTTACAATATTAACTACCAGATGTTACACAAATAGCAACCCTTAGTTGTGCAAGGAACGGTTAATGGTATATTTTTGGGAGCTTTAGTTTTCAGTGTCAACAATGGAATTCTGATTAGAAGCATTTTGTGACTGTGTGAAGATGTGGACACCATGGAAAGTGCACTAAATGAGTGAGTTGTGTGTTGCATCTTTTTTAGTAGTAGTGTTAGTAGTGGACCACTACTTCAAGGAATCTCCTAGAATTTCATTCCCAATTTTGCCAAATGCCAAAGTGCCACCAACCCAACATTTATTACCACCGAATAAGTAGTTTAACTAAGAGGTCAAAATTATTTCACTTAATTTTAATTAACTTTTCATTTGTATAAATTAATTAACTTAAAATATGGAGTGAGTCAAACCTTCCTCCTCCAAACTCTTGACTGTGTTGGAGACAGAAAGCAACACAAGCCAATTCCTTCACTTAACTTATTCCCTTGGGGTGTAAGAATCAAGAAGATGGTTGGAAATTGAAAGTATATGGTGAAGGAGATCCCAAGAGAATCCTCAAGAAATTTTCCACATTTTTGTTTAAATTATGGTTTGCATGATCCAAGAACCCACATAGGAAAAAGGGACCAGTTGTATGTTATTGAACAATGTTATTTGGCTTGTCATGGGTTTAAATATGGTGGTAATAGTAGTAATGAGGGTGGGACAATTAATTGCTTTTGCACGAATGAGGATCAGCAATAGTGTTCCTCTTAATTAGCCACACTAGTGTCATTATTAAGTTAATTAATTAGCCTCTACTCAGTTGCTGCCACGTGTTGTAGGTTGAAGCCATTGATTCTTGCTTAGAATGTGCAACCATGGAAACTTAGAAAGTTCTTTAGCTTTAAGTGATGATTTTGTGACATTTTAACTATGGATAAGGACTATCAACTACTGCAGCTGCTTAGTGAATGAGATTTTGATTATTTTTTTGTGTGTTTTCAATTAATTAATGGATAAATCGTTTCAAATAGTTTTATACTTTTTTTTTTTTTATGTTTGATGGTATATTTAATCACTCAATTATTATTATTTTCCAAGTTTTGTTACCTAACCTTCTTTTATATGTATTTTACCATCAATTTTCTTTTACTTTCAATGAATAAAATTCTCTCGATCAATTAATTCTGTGAATTGAAACCAATTTCAATGATTTTTTTAAAATTTCAACTCACTGTAATATGAAAGAATACAATAGATTTGCATTTAATTATTTAGTCATGTTAATTAAGTTAATCCATTAGTTTTAAGTTTTAATTTCAAGTTTTACAAAACTTAAAAAAAAAACAAAAAACATTACAGAATAAGACTTTGAATCTTTATAAAATCTACAAATATTTTGCGAAACCTTATCTCGATTACTATTTGCGAAATTCTATTATAAGAACATCTTGATGTCAGACTTACAAAAGTCAAAAGAAATTAAACAAGATCACATAAAAAGTGTAGTTCAAAATTGAAAGAACAAGTATAAATTATCTTTAATGTAAGAAATATCAACCTATGGTTTTGATTTAATGATTTTTGATAAATAGTTTCAAGACAATATTTTCAAAATTCGAAGCTCGTGTTTGAATGTATTTCAAAATTTTAAGTTAGAAAAAATTTGGTTGATTTTATATTTGTAAAGAGTGTGAATCTTAAGTTCGTTATAATTTTAGTTAGCTAAAAGAGAGCGTTATAGAGTTTTATAACTTTTAATCGGCTAAAATAATTTCAACATGAATATTTAGTGATTTTAATCCCATTAAAAAATGTGTTTTAACAATTTAAAACAGAGTTATCTTTTAAAATACTTAAGTGATTTCAGTACGTTAAAACAAAATTTTAGTTGGTCAAAATGTTCTGACTTATAAATTCAATAAAATCAAAAAATATATTAGTTAATTAATTTTTTTAATCAATTAAAATTAATTTAGCATTTAAAAGAAAGGTCTACACATCGTTTAAAACTAATTTTATTAAAACTAATCAAAATCAAATAATGAAAATAATCTCAAATTCGAGTTAAATATCAAGATCAACTCATCAATACATACTTCATCAAATCTCAAATCTATGTGTTGAGAATATCAAATCAACTTAGGCCAGATTTATATGAGCATTCAATCTCAATGTATTGAAAAATAACACCAAGTATATCTATAATAAATTATATAAGTTTTGTAATTTACCTTGTTAAAACTCCTATGCAGTGATGACGTATACAAAATTATAAAACCAAAGTAATGTTAGTTTTATCACTATTTTCTCTAAAACAATCTCATTTTGAATTTTATTTTTATTTACAATTTTTTATCAATGTTATCGTTCTCTTAGAAATTTAATAGAAATTTCGTAATTTTCAATAAAAGGTATAAAATTCAAAAAGTTTGATGGTAAATTACGTGAAAAATAATTTTAAAGGTCAAATTTGAGAAATAATAATAGTTGAGTGCTAAAATATACAATTAAACATAATTATTACTTCAGCCCTAAGGTAACTCTAATTTTATTTTTCAATATAACTAATTTCCCCCTTTTATCTAAATTAATTATTTTACTTGAAACTTACCTTCAAATAAAATATATCGATGTCTTTGTTTACAGTATATAAAATTAATTAGTTAGAGAGATGTTTTTAATAAAAAATTTTCATTAAATGACAAATTATTCATGCTATGTATAAAAAAACCCTGATAATATAAGATTTATATTATATTAATTGTGTAATTTTGATTTACTAAAAAAATAGGTGCATATTATCCTTTAAATTTTTTCTTTAAGGTTATGACTAAGTTTTTTCTTAAAAGAATCAGTATAGTTAAGTATCATTTGAGAACAAATTGGACAACAAATAGTTATAAAAAATATTATACAAGACATCATATGATTCATTTACAAGTTTAGATAAAGAGTATATTTACTAGCATAAGTGTGTGTATATATATATATATTGTTTTTAGTACAATAAAAAGATATGATCTTACTATAACAACTTTAGTTTTATTAATTTTATTTAAACTTCGTTATGTGTTGAGATAATTGAATATTTGTTTGGTCTTTATTAATTGTTATATATAAAAATCCATAAATTGTAATTATTATTAATATAAGATTATTAATTTTGTAATTTTGATTTGACTAAAAATAATAAATACATATTATTCATCAGATCCTTTTTAGAGGTGTCAACACCCGATTTTGTCCGAGTAATCTTTTAAATTAAAATATAATGATAAAAATGAATAATAATATAAAAATATATATTTATTAGCTTAAGTTTTCTTGAAATAATAATAATATAAAAATAAATAAAATTTGAATTTTTCCAT
>Ga0099825_1009895_pt1 | contig 10643 bp, 4 predicted proteins | sample SiratroredBW_FD_76838 | JGI IMG/M metagenome (GOLD analysis project Ga0099825, IMG submission 76838) | Root nodule microbial communities of legume samples collected from California, USA - Siratro red BW | ecosystem: Host-associated > Plants > Roots > Nodule | place: USA: California | collected... | reverse complement strand
ATATATATATATATATATATATATATATATATATATATATATATATATATATATATATATATATATATATATAATCATATAATTAAGGATTGAATTTGTTACTTTTTACTTTCATTCTTTATTTTTTAGTCTACCAATTAAATAGTTAGATTAGAAAAAACATAAGATTACTTTTAGAATAACTTGATTATATATGTAATGTGTTATTAGATTTATCCAAAAAAAATAAAACTATTACTTATTAAAATAAAAAGAAGCCCACACAACATTTTTTCTTATCTTATATAAATTTTAAATTTTACATTACGTTTGATGTTAGCTAGACCGATACTAAAGTTTAATTATTTAATAAAAAATTAAAACGATTAGTATCTATTTTATTTTTATGACACTTTTGAATTTGTTATAATTATTTATTTTAGGGTGTGTTTAGAATCATTTTGACCTACTCAAACTTTTATAATTAATTTGTGTCGGTTTAGAATTGGCTTAACTAATTTTAATAATATCTCAATTCTTACTTTTTACTACTATTCTTTGTGTTTATTTTTATGAATAAAAATATTATTGATATATTTACAAAATTTGTTCTTGTTCTTGTAATGTTTTCTATAGTTGTTTTGGCTGATAAACAATAGAAATATATTATTTTAGCTTTTCAAGTTGGTTGAAATTTATTTATAATAGTTTGCAATGTGTTATATCTTAGTTAATGATTTTCTCTTATAATTTTATAGTTTTCATGAGTTATAACCAATAATAGTAAAAAAAGTGTATTAAAAGAAGTGTATTCATCTTCATGTTCTTAATCTCTTTAATGTATTGTTTACATGTCGTTAGTTATGGTGTTTTCTCTTTATGAAATAAAACAAAAGTAAAAGTGATGATACGTGCGTTAGTCTTGATGTTTTAATATGATAAAAAAGTTGCATATGAATTTACGTGTATTTTACCTCTGTATTTAATGCATTTGCTAGGTTATATAATGGTTGTACATGGAGATTCCTTTCTCCTCAAATTCTAAGTTTGAGACAGTCAATCTAAACTGTGAAAAATTAAAGGAATTGATTCTTAGTTGTGTAGAAAAGGGACTTTTAACTGATAGCAATCAAACTAGAAAATCACAACCAGTTTGTTATAAAGTTTTAGTTTTCTTCCACTTTAGGAATAAAGTAGGTCAAACATCCTCAAAAATAAATAAGATAGCCAAAAGTATATATAAAACCAAAAATTTGGTATTAATAAATCACACTGATTATAAAGAAACTTTAATCCAAAAGTTAAACAAAATAAATTTATAAATCTTTTCTCTTCATACATTATTTTTCTTACTGATTTTTTGTTCAATGTGAAACGTTTAAATTACACTTTACTCTAAAAATAGTATTGACAAACTAATTCACATGACTGCCAACATAAATTAATTCTAGTTGCAAGAACTTCATTTTGAGTAAATTATAAAAGATAAAGGCTACCACACTATGTATTAACTTAAATATTGTCCAATGGGCTCTTATGTTCACGTACTTGTTTACGTTTTCACTTCAAGGATTTCAGCTAAAGGAGCAAATTCAGATTTTGCCCTATGTCTTTTCCGTATCTTTCATTTTCCGAGTTCCATTTCCAACCATCTTAAATCAATTCAACCTATATGTGTATAAAAAAAATCAATTGAAGGATTCAAGAGAGAGGCTTTTGTATTATTGATACGGTTTCAGAGCACCAACAACCATAGATATAAAAAGCAAAAAGAGATGTGGTTTTAAAGAACTGAGACACCCAGAAAGCATAATTCACTGAAATGACAATAATGGACCCCCAGATAAGACCAAGCACAGACAGGAATGGTCAGGATAAATAGCAGAAGCCACCATTGACAAGCTTGGAATCTACATTTTTAATACCAAAATGGGTCTCTTTTAATTCACCTTTCTTTTTTCCCCCTAAATTCAATTCCCAGTTCATTCCCTTTCTTCTTTTTCAATCCCATATGATTTCTTGTCTTTTAAATTCATGGTACGTGTTATATATCGTTCAACTTTAATGTTATAAAACCACTAATGTGTCTTTGTAAACTAACAATTTAAACTTTTGAAACAGATAATTTATAACATAATTCCAGAATTTTATTATCTAAAGTCTCGATCTTTAACAACTTGCAATAGAAATTTAAGTACAAAAATAGATAATTTTGTACATGTATTGTTATTATATTTCACCGACCTATATAACAACTAATAACAGGTATTGAATGTTTGAATACATGGACCACTAAACCTGTGATGTGAGTTATACTAACATGCATGAGTACTATTTTGATTTAAATATAAAATTTTGTTCAATTATGGAAGAAGAAGGTACGAATTAGTGGAAAGCAACAGTTGTTTCAATGTAAGCATGCATATTGATTGTATAAAAGGATTGACTTTCTGTATGAGTGACATTACATACACAAAATCACGGAGACACACATTCTGAAGAAGATGTACCAAAGAAAAATGAAAGAAACCCTATTTTTAATATTGGTCCCCTCATATGAAGCAGTGAGATGAAAGAAAGAAAAGAAGTGTGTGACAAACACAATAGTCCAAATTGGAGAAAGGGAGACTTCTTTTACCATGAAATTATATGAAGCCACAAATGAAAAATAACTGCTATAGAAAAGTGCTGGTGGAAACATTATGTAAAAGGAAATAAAGGGTACCAAAGAGAACAAAAGCAAAGCAGAAAAAGAACATGAATACTGCTGGCTGAGTCACTGTGAGAGTGTGTAATCGAAATAAAGATAGAAAGAGAGAGAAAGATGATCAAGAAACAACATCCACCTGCCACGTTGTCCCTTACTCAAGGGATTTACAACTTTAAAGCAATAATTGGTGTGATGATGGCATAAGAGTCAAAAGAAAGAAGAAAAACAGAATTGTATTTGTTCGGATATGATTTTCTTAGAAGGAGAATGTGTTTGTCTGTGTGAGAATAAAAGAAAGATAGTTCAGTGTTGCTTCCAAGGACAGAATACTATTGTTTTTTATTCAATAAAATTAATGACCAAGGTAGAATTAATTGATTTTAAGATTTATGAGAAGCTAGATTCCCGGAGCTCGTGTGTGGGAGAAACAGTAAGACATTAAGAATCTATAATCTCCTCCTATTAATAATCATTAACATAATATCTAGCACGCAGTTGTATACCTTAAAGAATTTAACATAAATTTAATTTATTATTGGTATGATACTCTCCAAGTATTTAAACTTAGATCACTGAGAGACAATTATGATTCTCTCCATTCAATGATTATTGTAATTAATTCAACTAGAGTCAAATCAGTAATATTTAAATGTACTTTTTTATGAGATCTAATATAGATTAAACAATAGTTAATATAAACTATTGCAAGAAACGTACATTTATTTATTATTATTATTATAAAAGTATTTTAAAAAATAAAAAAAAACAAACCGGAATTGTTTTTTTTAATAATAACCTGTACAACGTAATTGGTTTTCTGTACTTACTTTAGTGGCTCTTATCATTTTTTAGTTTCAGTCAATATATAAGAAATTATTGAAATTGATATAAATAACATAGAATCATTTTTATATATTCAAATACATAATCTAATTACACATCTCGAACACAATTTTTTTATGAGAAAACAAGACATTTAATTTAATAAATAGAATGTATAAAGGTTACCCAAACCCCTATACAAATAAGAAATCAAACTATTGTTTTTAAATATATCATAGGATTTCAAGACCACTTAAAAAAAGAGAAAAACCTTCCCTTTTTACCGTTAAATTTTACAAGATCGGCTTCCACATACATAGTATTTGATATTACCTTTAAATATAATGTTATTACTATGAGATCATAGACACCATGTTGAGGCAAGCCATCTTGAACTCAAACTTAATATCTCTTATGAAGAAGAAAAAAAATCTATATGAATATTCATAAGCTGAGTGGTATCAACTTTTTTCTTTAATCGATTTCTTGATTTAATTATAGAAATAGGTTGGTCTAATTTTGAAAAAGTACAGATATAGGTTAATAATAGATATTTGATGCATGCATGTTGATGTCTGTGTGAATGAGATATTTACGAGAGAGAGAGAAACTAAGAATATATTGGGGAATGAAAGCCTCCGATGATTCTGCCGGACCCTACCTTTGACCCTTCCAATTTGAAGCTAAATAATAGATAAAGAGAAAAAGATGATGAAGAGATTTTGAAACCATTCTATTCCAATCTCCATGCATACTCACACACTGCAGTGGTGTTGTGTTGTGTTGTGTAGTTGGATGAATTCAACTTTCAAGTCTAAACATAAACATAAACATGAAGATGAACATTCTTGTGGATCGAAAGTTGAAACACAAACACATGTATTCATACGGTCTCAAACAGCTGTCCCAAGTTCCCATCTCTACACTTGCTTTTCCTTTTGGTCCCACTCTGTCACGTATCCTAATACAACTTTGGAAAAACTTGTGCGCTTCCCCATTCTTTCTTTCTCCATTAGAGAGAGAAATAAGAAAGAAAAAAGCACTTTCGTAATTCCCAAAACCAAAGTGCTCACTGTAGAAAGCTCCTTCTTTTTCTTGCCTCCTCTATTGCCATGTAAAAATCCTCTCATTTTTAGCAATGCTCACACCACTAAAGCTAATTAACCTAATGCATTTTCGTGTTTGCATGGGGGGAATATTATTATTTTATATTTTCAATCTGTCTTTTGTTCTTGTGCATGTGATAAAGCATTCTGTGTAAATGTGTATGTTGCCTGACTAACAAGTCAAGTGATAAAGCTAGAGCTTACGTTTATTTTTTGTGAAAACTAAGTAGCTAAGCTAGGACTCCCCACTTCCCTTGAAAAGATATTCCACTATGCCATGCATATATGGGCACACTTTTAGGCAACAATACCAAAATTACTCTTCTCAAAGTTTAAATGGTAAAGTGAAGGTCCACCAACCACTTTTTTGCATTGTTATTCTTTTCATTTTTTGTGCAGGTTCTTTGGATATTCAACGTCGACAACCTACCTATTTATTTTTATCATTTGTCTGTCATAACTTTTATTTCAAATACTTTTTTGTAATGGAAAAATTTAGGACGAACTATATGCTGCTGGTTTTAATTAGTCTTGGAGTTGTCTATCTCAACTCAATTATAAGAAAGAAAAATATATTCAAATAAATGTTGTTTTTCAATATAAATCAATCTTTTCATTTGCTTTTTTTCTTTCCTAATGACTACACATGTGAAAGTCTTTTTAACATAAGAATAATAATAAATATACTATTTTTTAAACAGTTTTACTAAAACAAAAAAAAAAATCATGAAATATAGATTGTTTTCAATATAATAATATGAATTACTCTTTTCATATTTAATTTTTTTCTCCTAACGACTACATATTAAATTTTTTAACATAAAAAAAGTATATCACTTCTAAATCAACGTCACATTATTATTAAGCAACTTACACTCAATTTTGTTCTAGCAAAATAATTTTTAAAAAACTTTAACCAACTCAAAATTATAAATTGTCTAACTTCAAAGCAATAGGATCTATTACAAAGAAAAAGAAAATTGAATTTGAACTTGAACTTGAACTGAAAAGGAATACAGATAAGTCAAGGAAGAACAGAAAAGAGCGGACAAGTAGAAACATTACTAAAGATCTAGGTACCCTAAAATGATCACATATATGTTGAAGGAATAAAGCTCCATTCACTTATGTAAATTTTGGGGCTCGTATGTAAATAGCTACTATTTGTGCTTCCAATTCCACACAAAATTAAACAATAAAATCATACGAATAATTGAATAAAATTGTAAAATTTTGTGTGATCGCGATCCTTTTAAATTATTCTTTACACTAATGATAAACATAATTTTAATTAAAAAATAATGTAATTAAAATTTTATCTTGTTAAGTATGTTGTGAGTTGTAACACTACTCCCTATAATTAAAATTAATGTAAATAATAAATAAATTTTAAATTCAATTAAATATTGAGAGTCTTTTCTATTTCACTTTTTATCTTGTTGATTGAATTGAATGAGTTTCAACTTTAATTAAAATAAAACTAAATTGAGTTACTTTTACCGTATATATCTTATTTCTCTTATTTTATTAAAATATCTCTCCATTATTTTTTTTATTTAATTATTTTATAATAAAAATATGTTATATATATATATATATATATTTAAAAGTAAATTTTTAATTTATATTATAATTTCACGATCTATGATTTTGTGATCTTCATGATTTTATTCATAATCTAAATTTTAACTATTTCTATTGTAATGTTTATAAACAAAAGATTTATAATTCTCTTAGGGCATTACTAATTATGAGGTGAAAGTTTTGTGGAAAAAATTTGATAACATATGTAGAAGTAGTTATGAAGTAAAAGTTTTCTTGAAAAAGTTTGATGTCACATGGAGAAGTGGCAAAAATAGATACTTAAGATTTAAATATGAAAACGCCGACTACACATATAATCTAGATGGATTAAAACCCTCCAAATGTTTTATTATAGATAAATAATATAAAATAAAAATAGTTAAAATTTACTAATAATTCATACCAATACACAATATTTTTTTTAGTTTATATTCGCGACTACTCTTATAAAAGAAAATGTAATTAATACGAAAGACAGTATAATATGAGATTAGACAGAGGGAATAAATAATTCTTAAAATGTTTTGATAAGATCATAACATTGAGAGATATCTCTCTTCTACAGGTGATGCCACTATTAAATATTTTAATTTTGTACAACTTATAAATAATATATAATTACATTATCAATATTTATTATCCATTATGAAATGTAACATCTCACAAATAAAAAAAAAAACAGACATAAAAATTGCAACTCCTGAGGCTGAAGGGTAGCGTTTTTGTTTTCTTAATTGAGATTGGTGGTGATGGTTGAACATAGATAAATCAGAAGAAATGCATTGACAAAGTCACGTGAGAGATTTTAGAAATGTGTAACAGAGATGTGGTTTTTTCTTTGTTAGTATTAATTAATATACTAAGATTGACCTGTGTTTATGATTCCAACAGCGATAATGCATCCTCCTAATCTTTAGGAGAGCATCTCGGTAATTAATTAATTAATCCTGCAGACTTTTTCAAATAAACTACTCCTCACTGGATTTAAGAACAATCAATTCAATTTAAGAGAGAACAAAGAAGCCTGTAATATGTTTCAGTAGTATTATTATGAACAGCAAAAGATGTTGTGAAACATGTTTGATCAGTGTTCATGGTGGTGTTTGAAATCCATGGTGTGATGTTAAACATTATGAACAGTGGTTCCTGTGAATCCGGTCATTTTCAAAATGTACCATGCTATCTAGGACAATATACTGGCGTGCATTAAAACGAAAGGACAAAAATGATGTTGACTTGAAATTGTCTAACGTACAATTTACACGACTCGATGCCATCTACAGTTATCACAGCTTTTAATAAATCATCTTCAAACATGAAAGTCCAGTACCCTCTCTCCTCAAACATTTTCTAATCAAATATATTCTTACACTTTTTAAAATCACCATAACAATTTATATATATAAATTGTCATAGCTTTAAACCAAATTTTAGCCAAATCAGTTTCATCAGAAAGTCACATCTATGTATTAGAACATAATTGGGAGTTTCTAATCAACAACCATATTTATTAAAATAGAATATAAGGAATATTCTAATCTTTCACATACAATATCAGAATGTTGTACTGGTCCAGAGAGGCACTTTTCAATTCATACCCCTATATGCAAGGTCCATTTTAAATGCGTCTGGAAGGTTTTGTTTGATTTAAGACATAAAAGTGTACTTATAAGAATCAAATTGAGCTTAGTTCAATATTGTTTTTAAGATATATAATTGACTAAAATAGTTTTTAACTTATATCAAAACACTTTATATCTTTAAATTAATTATTGCTTGTCTTAATTAACACATTTGTTAAAAGATTAAGATTATTTGTTATGCATTAGGATAGTATTTGATAAATTGTATATGGTATATAGTATAGGCTATGATTGAGGAGCATGGAGGGCTAAATAATTGAGGCAGTTGTTTTGGCATTGAAAAGAAACTGTGGTGGTATTTGGTGGGATAATTTTTTTAATGCATTGATTGGACTATGCATTAATTCTCTCCCATTCGTACTCATGGTGCAGCAAGCAGCTAGCAAGCAAGTTCATTGGTTGATTGGACCAATGGAGAATTTAACTCTCATTTTGGACACATTTCAAAGAATGAATATATTAGAAAATTAGAGCAGGGAAGGGGGCAGGGATGTCTGTAAAACCTGTGACATTTTTATTGATTTCACGTGGCAATTTGGGCATGGATTTGGCTATTCCCAATATTCTCTGGGTTTTACTTGCATCCGGTTCATAATTAGGACAAAACACGAATGTCAATGTCCAACTGTTACAAATTCAAATCAAAATCAACTATACTACTCCAACTATAGTATATATTTCTTAGCTTTCATGAATTTACTACAGTGAAGGTGCTTTAGCAGATTTCTTGTAGTTTGTATTTATTGAGGAATTAAAGGATAAACTTGTTGAGTTTATATATGTAGTCAACTTTTTAATCACTTGATCATAATGAATTATGAGTTACATCCATCAAATATTAAAGTATTAATGGGAATTGATTATGACTAACTATGATTCTAAGTACAATGGTTTTGGTTTAAATGTTTTTTTAGTCAGCAAATAAAAAACATGCATTAAAAGGTATAAGTGGTACCAATAGAAAGTCTTACAGATAAAGTTAAACCAAGCTGAAAAGCAAGACAAAGTAAACCATTATGGCAACAATTAAACCTCAACAACTATAACCAATATAGTAAAACCGATACGAGAATGTCAAAAGTTCTTGTGGTGCAACTCAACGCTACTAATAAGATTCAGATAAGTTGAAACCTGAAGACACTACCTGATAATTGTATAATAAATCTAACTTGTTCTTTTATTCTTGTTTTTGAAATCAAACACTCTTTCGTGAAACTTTCTACTGATTTCTCTTTTATTTGTATTATGTTCTTTATTTAATTTAAAAAATTTTATTTTTGATTTTTGATTCTCCTCAGTTTTTATTACCTCATCCGAGCATATCGTCAATGTTTCCGCATAGTACAATAAGCAGGGACCATAATTATGGTTGTCTCTTAAACGTGATTTGCAATCAAACACACCGACAGTGCATATGCTAAAGAATAAGGCCTCTATACTTTTCCCCCTCTACGCTTTCTTTTAAGTTATTCTGCATCATATGCTACAATTTGCATTAAACACTCGCTATAAAATATTAATATAGTTAGTTTGTTAAGAGATGTAATATGCTATTTTGTTGATGTAACTTTTGTCAATATAAATTAAACTGAATAATAAACACAGTGTTTGAGGTCCATAACCCATTTAAATAGTTTTCAATTTTAGCAAGACAAAACTTCCAATATGTAATTAATGCCTTGCTTAGTATTACTATAGATGTCTCTTGTTTTTCCACATTTTTAACATTTGTTTTTCAATTATATCGTTATTTGTATCCAATAAAATATTAAAATTTACAAAACTACTGCGTTATTGAATACAGATATTTTATTCTACAAATGTAAATATGCACTAGGGTAAAACAATTCTAGTTCTGGAATGGAGGGAGTTGTTGATAACTCTCAACGGGTATTCAACGCGAAGGCCCTTCAACATTTGGCACAGCTTGGAATCAAGTGTCTGCGTAATTGCAAAGCACAGTTTATTGAAACAAATTCTAGAATTCATGTAAAGAAAAAAAAAATTGAACCATGTAGTTCGGAATTTCATTTATGTTTAAGAGAAAAAAAATGATTAGTATACAGATCAGGATTTAAAACTAAATACGACAAAAATTGGGTTTATCTTGTAGAAACATTAAATAGTGTTTAAGAATAATTAAACTAATAATAAAAGCGGCTAAAAGTAATTAAGGAGGTCGGCACTTTGGATTTAGAGTTCAATATGTGTCTCTTAAAGCAATCATAAGAGTGGTTCTATACATACAATTCCTAAAAGCAACTATAACATCATTAAACATTGAACAAATTCTTACCACATAGGAACAAATCTAATTAGGTCAGAAATGTTGCATACAATTTTTTTCCTTATTTTGTTGTCGGACATGTCTCATAATTGTGACTAGAAAAAATTGTTTGAGGCATCCAAATAATGTTGGCATGTCTTGTCAAGGTGAAATGAGGAGATGTGAAGCATGAATAGAATTAAGACAAGAAGAAATGAAAAAAAGAGAGGAAGTAGCATTTGATAGATGTGTGCATAAAGTGAGGAAGAGGGTGTGAGAAAGAGATGTGAAAATGGAGTTTTGTGATGTAATGTGAGGGATTGAGGAGAGGAACTAGGGTCCAAATTTTCATCCCTTATGACAAGCGAATAAATTGAAGGTGAAAGAGCAGCATCCAAAGAATGTACCGTACAATGTCCACCACCTACATACCCAACTCAACCACCCACCTTCCTATCAATCACAGAATTTCATTTCATCCACCACTTCCCACTCGTACAATTGTACCTCTTTTTTTTTTTTTTTTTTTTTTT
>Ga0099825_1009893_pt1 | contig 10643 bp, 6 predicted proteins | sample SiratroredBW_FD_76838 | JGI IMG/M metagenome (GOLD analysis project Ga0099825, IMG submission 76838) | Root nodule microbial communities of legume samples collected from California, USA - Siratro red BW | ecosystem: Host-associated > Plants > Roots > Nodule | place: USA: California | collected... | reverse complement strand
TAATATATATATATTTATTTCTATATATATTTATTATCTTTTTAAATATATATAAATAAAAAAAAAAAAAAAATAAAGAGAAATATATATATATATATATATATATATATATATATATATATATATATATATAAAAGTTTAAAATTATAAAATTTTCCATACCAACTTAGTCACCGAGCTTTAAATTCACTTCATCATATCAAGTCAAATCATTTACATTTTCTGTATCAATAACTTATTTAATTTACCTACCAAATTCTAATAAAACCAATTTGAATTTGATCTTGATTTCACAAGAATAGTTGAAGCCATTAAATAGTGATGCACTTTTTTTTTCCCTTATCGAGAATGATTGTATATCTAATGAATAACTTTCACAATAAATTAAAAAGAAAAAAATTAAGTAAATAGTAAGTTTGAAAATAAGTTATTACCCATATTAAAACATAATCATTTTTTATAATTTAGGTAAAACACATTGTTATTTTTTATACTTCTTCTGTCCTTAACATAAAACACTTTAACATAATAATTTATATTAATAAAAATGATTAATTTAATTAATTTTGTTGAATTTTAAAATAATCTTACCAATATATTTAGTTTACTCTCATTATTAATAACTTTTAATACAGACAAAGAAAGAGAAGTGAATCTTCTATAAAAATGTAAATTCCTTATAAAAGAGACGAGTTATTTATTTCAAAATATGGCTTGTAGAGTTAAAAATTCTAGAAAATATACGAAATCAGAGATAATATATAATAATAACTACACGTCATCGTCAGCATGGCTTATAATATAATTATTGTAAAATGTATAACTTATTAAGATGATACGTAATCCGAGAAGATTGTAAAACTATTATATATAAACGTAAAAATACAAAAGTGGCCCCATTCTTAATTTAAGATATTATCACTTAAGAAAATTATTTATTTTTTATTTTAATATAAATTATGTAGTATAAATTTTTGTTTCAACAATATTTATATATCTTTATATATTTTTATCATAAATATTTTTCTCTTTTTATATTAATTGATTACAAAAATAATTATAATAAAATCATGTTATCTTAAATTTAAAAATCACAAATAAAAAAGATTTATTAAAAAAAAAACCACTTAAAAAAAAAGACAGAGTGATTTAATATTGAATAAATAATAGATTCACGATAATCAACATATCTTATTTTAGTATAATAAGGAAAAAAATATAATTTTAATGAAAAAATTTAATTTCATCATTGTATTTGAACTTTTGTTATTAGTTAATACATATTTTGTTTCTAACCACAAGTATTGTGAAATGTATTTATCAAAAAGAAATTAAGATTAGTGTATATTGTGACATGAAGAAATGTTTTTCTTATAAATTTAAACTTTTTAAAATGCATTATATGTTAACATTATTTTTTCTAATAAATATACCTAACAATATAAGAACACATGTGAAAAAAGAAAAGATAAGACGTGATAAGATTCGAGAAGTACATTTTGCTGAGTCCATTCCGATTTATAGTTGACTTCCTCAGTTCATTCAACAACACTCTGAGATGGAGCAGCAAGCAGTGGAACACCTTGACGTTCTAACAAAAACCGGTCTCAAAACCGGTATTTCCAAGCCCAGGTAATCGCGAACCCAACCGTTTTTCGCCACACTTTCTCAAATTCGTTTGCGTAATAACAAAGCTTGCATTTGTGCGTGTGCGCGTTCGTGTTCAGGGGCGATGTGCATCGTGAGGGCGACTACCACCGCGCCGTTCACGTGTGGTTATTCGCGGAGCGGACGCAGGAGCTGCTCCTCCAACGCCGCGCCTCGTGCAAGGACTCGTGGCCTGATCTTTGGGACATCTCCAGCGCCGGTCACATTTCCGCCGGCGATTCATCGCTCATCACTGCTAGGTATTATGCATTGTCAAATTACCGTTTCGTTTCGTGTTTGGTTGGAGAGATCACTGGACTTGCATACCGTAGCATACGTTCTGGTATCGTTGTTTTTTAAATCAGAATGAGAGTTTCATTTCATCTCGGTAATTACTGTACGATACGATTTCTTTAAATGTCGTGGCGTATTACTGTGCTAAACTTCGAATCTAGTTGGAGAACATTAGTTTTGTCGTTGGGGAAAACGTTCTGTTATGTTTTTTATTTTTTCGGTTTGTTTCGTTTTTTAAGAATTTGGACAGGAAACGGTGAAATATAAATTGAATATTGTTTTTGTTTTTTGTTTTCTGATTTAACCGTTTTTTTTTGTATAAATTTCAGAGAATAGAAAACAACGTGAAAACAGGAAATGCATTTTAACCAAATGCTCCTAGTAGTGTGGACAATAGGGGAAGTCCATTTGGTGTTTGATGATATGAAAAAGTAGGTTTAGTTATATTGTCTTTGGCAGCTAATTTAGTTACTGAAGTTTAGCGTGTTTGGATTTGTGAATGGCCATAGGTTACGTGCATTTAATTGAAGCAACTCTTTATTGCTTTCCCGTCTTTTATGTGTTTTGACATACAAATGTGGATCTCAGGTGACAATCAACCACGTGGATTATGAAAGAAGTAAATTTAGTTCATGAACTTTGAAAGGCATGATCCTAGACGTGCGCTACTTTTAGGAGTTAGGATCAAATTGAGTGATGGTACCAGAGTAACCAAACCAAATTGACTGCGGGTTGCTACTAGATTTGTTTATTATTTATTTAGTAATATATTAAAAGGTAAATGATGTCGGTCATTAAAATAATCAATACCAAGAAAAGAAGACATAACATTCCACCAACTATCAATATGATATTTAATACCTTGTGCTGCAAGTAAGTCAGCATATATGTTACCCTTTCTGCAAGTGAAGAGCCATACACTTTAACCATCTATTCAAAAGCCTCCAAAGAACAATAGTAAAAGTAGTAAATACCTGAACTTCACTTGTACTATCACTCTCAATGCACAAACTTAACCATTTCTTGTGATGAACAATTTCAATAGCATTCTCAATAGAAAAGCAACCCATTGTAGCAACTCTATTATCTCAAAAAATCCCACCACATGTTCCTCTCAAGAAGCCATCATTCATAGCTGCTCCATTACTTAACCCATCCACGCTAAGGAGGTTCCCATTAGCTTGTATTACAAGAGTTGCCTTCTTTGGATGCCAATCAACTAAAAAAGCTTTGATAATACTAAAATCCCTAATCAACGAATTCATACTTCTACAACAATGCTTACCTACCACTATATTAAGATAAGCATAGTTGACATTTTTTTATTCTATCATTAGACTTACCTACATTCTTCTTAATAAGTGGATTTATGTCTAACTCAACCTTCCAAAACCGGTTTATAAGTTGAGGATTGTCCCCCACTTATATATTATAATCTAAACTTTTTCTTAGGAGATGTGAGATCTCTAACAATTCTCAAAATGCATTAAATTATGGTTATTAACACCAAAGTAAGATTTTTCAGAATGTAGGCGAAAGAGACTGTATTGCTAATCAAGTTTGCTGTTGGTGTGTGACTGATTTTTCAGGAGGGAGCTTGAAGAAGAGTTGGGTGTAATCCTTCCCAAGGATGCATTTGAATTGATATTTATTTACCTCCAGCACAGGCAAGTAGTGTTATTTCTGTATTTGGAAAAATATTAAAGTCTTGTTTTTTTTTTTTTTTTTTTTTATTTTTTTAATTTTTTTGTTTTTTTTTTTTTAATTTTTAAATTTTTTTTTTTTTTTTTTTTTTTTTTTTTTTTTTTTTTTTTATAGTATCATTCATGACCAACCTCAGGCGGAAATAGTTTGGAGCACCACACATTTAGTTTTGCAAAAGCGGAATTCAGTATAATCTGGAATTTGACATTGACAACAATAAATAATGTTATCATATTTGTGAGTGTTATTCTTTAAGTCTTCAGAATGTGGACTCAATCAGATGAAATTCCTTGCTGGGAGCTGATCCGACTTTGCTGTACCAGATAATTTTTACGTAGTGATAGAGTTTTTACTACGTGTTTCAATAACTTTTGCTCATTATGGATCGTGACACATATTGTTGCTTGAGTTTGTTGATGCCCTGGTTCTTGGTGTGTGACTAAAATGATTTTTCTCACTGTATTTTATTAATTAATTTGATAACATGCAGGAAACAAGACTCAAGGAACTTTTTGATAATATTCCTACCTTGGACGAGCTTCATGCTTTGAGTGGAGAGGGTTTTAAGGCTGATATCATCCTCGTGGATTCAGAGAAAGATAAAAAGTTATCCATGTTAAAGCAATTGATTGTGGCATTAGTTAAAGGATTAAACTCAAATCCGGCTGCCATAATTAAGAAGATAGCTGGATTAGTATGTATTTTACCACATCTTAGTGTGTTGCCCTTTTATAGTCTACAACAATATCCTAGCATATTATTGTTGCTTTCATGTCATTATCGTAACTTTGGAATTTATTTTTTTTCTTCTACAGAAACGTGCTTTACAATTTTGATGCATATTGTTTCAAATAATGAATATGATTATATCCCCAAACAATTTATAAAATAGAAATTTCCAACATCGAAATGGTATTAACTTTTCAAGAAACATATTATTTTAAACTCATTTGGCTGGGCTGTATTAATTTTTTTTTCTGATATTAGTAGTGACCGCTACATCTTTGTTTGGAAGAAATAATTTCACTATAATTATTATTCACAAGGCTGTTGCTGGGCATTACATGGATTAGATCAATTATGTGTGTGAACTTTTCTTTTTCGACTTTGTTTGTTATTTAATTCATTTTTCTCAGCACAGTTAAAGATGTTTTATGCTTATTTTGACCTTCAGAAATATTTTGACCTCTATTTTTAAACAGGTTTCTGATTTTTATAAGCGTCCCAATGTGGAAAGTCCAGCAAAAGCTGCGCTAGATGATGCCTCTAACATGTTTGAAAATCGTGGAGTCCAGATGCTGGGGCAAATAAAGCATGGTTCTTGCCGTCCTCGAGCTATCTTATTTAAAGTATTAGCTGATACTGTTGGTCTTGAAAGTAGGCTCGTGGTGGTAAGATTCTGTTGGTGGGCTCAATTGTTCTTACACTGTGTGCACTTGATTGCCAGTTTACTAATGTCGAATATACATACAAATTTATAATGCATTTAGCAGAAGAATTAATGGTGGAGACTCAATGTTGTATATTAGTTTTGCCACTCTGTTCTTGCCTTGTGGGATAAGGGATTGGTGTCTTTTTGTTATTCATTTCGTTCTTCATTATATCTAATTTTATAAAGATATATCTTGTACTACCATTTTCTTTATCAGGGCTTGCCAAATGATGGAGTTACTGAATGTCAAGACTCGTACAAGCATATGTCTGTGATAGTTGTATTAAATTCTGTGGAAATGCTGGTTGATCTTATGCGTTTTCCAGGCCAATTGTTACCACGATCAACCAAGGCAGTTTTTATGACTCACATTTCTGGTGCAGGAGAGAGTGATTCAGCAGAAAATGATTCTTGTGATTCACCATTGGAACCAAACAGCCCTTTATTTGGGGTTTCAGAGAGGTTAGATCCTAACAGGCTTAAAAACTATTATTGCTTGGCCTTGATTACATTTTTGTTCCCTTTAAATATGATTATGTTTCCCCTAATTTTAGTTACAACAATATTATGCTGTAGTTATTAAATTGGTGCAATAATGTTGCCACACTTTTTCCCTTATGTAGTACTATGGCATGTTATCTCCACGTCAGCAGATTAAATAACTAAAAGAGTATTATCTTACTTGAATTCAGAGATGAGTAAAGTCAATGAGTGTATCTCTAAGCTGATGTATTATATATATATCGAAAGATGAGAAGACTAAAGAACAAGGAATAGGTACAGCCTATGACACTTAATCCCTAAACTAGGTACACCCAAAAGCAGCTTTATAAAAGCTGTACAACAAAATAATAATTAACTATTTTAACACTTCCCCTCAAGTTGAAACATATAAATTGGATGTACCAAGCTTGGAACATATAAAGTGAATTCTAGGCCCTCTAATAGAGTTAATTAATTTCCTAGTTGACAATTAGAGCTGATAAATGCAGTAGTAACAATCAATCACTATGTGTTTGGTTTTCTTATAAAATATTGGATTGGAGACAATATGAAGACCTTCTTGATCATCACATTGCAACTTCATTTGCTCGACATCACAATTTCCTGCAGAATTTGATTAATGAATACAAGTTCACAAGTGATGAAAGCCATAGATCTACATTCAACTTCTACACTAGATTGGACAATAATATTTTGCTTCTTGCTCTTCAGAGATATGATATTCCCTTTAATGAATAAACAATATCCTGTGGTGAATCTCCTGTCAATGGCACAACCAATCCAATCTGTATCACAATACCCTAAAATTTGAGTATTTCCCTTGTTTTCATACAACAATCTTGTCATGGAACCTTTTTGACATATTTGAGAATGAGTCACAACACTCCATTGGTCAATGTGAGGATCTTGCAAGATCTGCTAACAATGCTAACAACTCTAACTGCATGAGAAGAAATATCAAGTCTTGAAATAGTGATATAAGTGAGTTTTCCCACCAACCCCTTTATCTTTGTGGATCTGAAACAATTACACTTTGGTCCACCATTAGCTTTTGATTTGGGTCCATAGGACTATTAATGGGGTTGCAATTTTGCTAGCCCTATCTCCTCCCGATTATTAAGAGCATAAGTTCTTTCTGTAAGTACAATACCTTCTTTTGATTGAGCCACTTCAATACCAACAAAATATTTCAGAAATCCAAGTTCTTTGGTCTAAATTGAATGAATAAGTGTTCTTTCATTGAGAAATTCTAGTGTCATCATTTCCTGTAATAATTATATCATCAACATCAAGCATTAGATAAACACACTTCTTGGGAGATGTATGATAATAGAAAACAAAGTGATTTGCCTCACTCAATTTGAATCCAAAAATCTTCATGGTATGACTAAATTTACCAAACCAAGCTTGAGGTGATTGTTTTAGTCTATAGAGAGAGAGAGAGAGAGACATAATTACTAGGCCAAAATCCGATTGAGCAACATAGTTAGGAGGTTGCTTCATGTACATTTCCTCCTCGAAATAACCCTGAAGGAAGACATTGTTAACTTCAAGTTGGTGAAGTGGTGAATGGGGAATAACTACCATGCAAGAAAGAGTTGAACTATGTTAATTTTGGTCACAAGAGAAAAAGTATCTTAGTAGTAAAGGCCAAAATTTAAATACATCTTTTGGCCACCAACTAAGCTTTAGGCATCAACTTCAGCACTAGGCCCAACTTTAACATCATAGACTCACCTACAACCAACAATGTTCTTCCCAGGGGAAAAGAAATAAGCTCCCACATGCAATTATGGCTTGGCACCATTTGGGATGTTTAAGTGCTTCACAAATAGTTTTAGGAACAATAGTAGTAGACAAAGCAAAAACAAAAAAGTATGAGAGGCAAAATGATGATAACTCAAAAAATTGTAAATAGGACAAGGTTTACAAGTAGATCAAGTACCTTTCTTAAAACCAATGGGCGAATTTGAAGCGGAAACAAAGGATAGAATAGGGGAACCTGTTGAATGGAAGAAAGAGTTTCCATGGAGGATGAGGAAATAAGTGTCCTAAAAAAGTCAACATCAACACACATATAATATCTTTTGGTAGTTAGAGAATATCATTTGAATCCTTTTTTGAAGGCAAGAATATCCCACAAAAACACATTTAATAGCCTTTGTAGAAAGTTTGTCTAAACTTAGAGAGACATTATGAACAAAACAAGTACAATCAAACACTTGAGGGGAGACATGAAGGCAAGAATATCCCACAAAAACACATTTAGCAGCCTTTGCAGAAAGTTTGTCTAAACTGGGAGAGACATTATGAACAAAACAAGTACAATCAAACACTTGAGGGGAGACATGAAATAAAGGGCCATTGAAAAATAATGGAGTGAGGAATTTAATTTTCAAGAGAGGAAGAAGACATTTTATTTATTAGAAAAAGAGTGGCGAAGATTGCATCTCCGCAGTGATGTTTGTGGACATTTGTATTTAGCATTAGGGAGACTACAATTTCAATGAGATGTTTTATTCTATATCCCTTCCATGCCATTTTTGTTGTGATGTGTAGGAATATGTGGATTGTTGTAAAATACCCTGTGAGGATAAAAAAGAACATTCTTAATCTCATTAAAGACATGAATATAGACAAAAGTTTGAATTTATTTTTCATTAAATAAACTGAGGTACATCAAGATAATTTATGAATGAAGGTTACAAAATATCTAAAACCAAAAGATGTAGTACGGTATGTCTAATTGAATAGTAGAGAAAATTGAGTTACATCTTTTTTTAGTATGTTTAGGAAATGATGACCTAACATCTTTTCCTAGTTGATGCAATTCACATTCTAAAAATTGAAATTGCTTTAGACTAGGATCTATTATCTTCAATTTGGCCAAACTTGGGGGACCCATATAGTCATGCAAAATTTAGGGGTTGAGGTTGCACAATAGGATATAGGCAAACTCAATTTAAGGTAGTAAAAGCTTCTTGATCATGTCCTTTTCCAATCAGACAACTCGTACCATGTTATTGTATGACAAAGGAATTAGAATCAAAGGTTGCAAAATAATTTAAACGAGTCAATTGGCTTAGAGAGTTTAAGATAGAAAGACAATGTGGAATGTACAAGACAAAGTTAATATTTAAAGAATATAAGGGAACTTGAACAATTCCATGATATGCAACTTTGGATCTATTGGCTACAATAACTAGCCAAGGAGTTTTTAGAGAAGAAATAAATTTGAATGAAGAGCTATTATTAGAAATGTGGTCAGAGGCACTTGAATCAAGTATGCAAGGACCTTGTCCTTACATACATTGAGAAATATATGTTGGAACACTTGGTACTGAAGAAGATTGAACTTTACTTTTGAAATTTAAAGATTCAAGACTAAAATATTCTTAGTACTCTTCATTAGAAAACTTGGAATCTCCCTTTTCAGATTTAAACACACGGACTGCCTTGTTTGGAAAATCATGCAAGAAATAACAACTTTCTTGGTCAATGTGTGAATTAAGGACGTCCACTCTGGCTACCACGACATTTTTGGTTGCTATGACCTTCTCTTGCACAAGATGCTCCATTGTTGAAGTTTCAATAACTTGAGTTGAATTTTCATCTTTCACCAAAGTAGGCACCTGAAGAAGTCTAGTGACTAAGTTGTCAATTGAAGGGATCTTATCACCAACCAGAATTTGTTAACTTGCATGATCAAAATCTGAATTTGGACTTCTTAGAATCAAGGTTGTATATAACTTATCAAGTTTTTTGTTGATATCCTCCAATGAGTTAGCTACAATACAAGGAATCTCTTTGGTTCTACTACTGCTGTCGAAATGTTTGTTGTATGTGAGATCGTATCATAGTTGGTATGTTTGAGGGAGACTACTCTGAGTCACATCAAAGAGACATTGAATGTCATTAGCAAAATTGTCATGCTCCTTCTGAAAAACATGTCTTGAAGGAACTGAGTATATCTAAGACATCTTGTTCAACTGACTACCGTACAACAACACATAGTTGGAAGTCAAACTTTTGCTACGTAGATTTATTTTCAATGGAAATAGCACCGCCTTCCTTCTCAAAATGGTCATGGTATCCCTAGACTAAGGAACCACAACTCCACTAAAGGATTGTGACAAGTAATTTTTCCAATTGAGTTTTGTAGTTGTAATGGTAGGAGTACTAGAGAAAGGAAGGATGGGACTTGTGGTGGCCATTTCGAGTGTATACACCCATTAGTATAGGGAGGATTGAGAAGAAGATTAAAAAAACCATTACTTGTACGTATGATCCACACTTCAAGTAGGTTGAAACCGAGAACCAAGGGCAGAGTCATGCCCAAAAGTAGTTAGTTGACGAGTCTAATGAAGTTGGTTCGGTTAGATTTTGATAGCCGATGAGCAGCACATGGAGCGCATGCACACGGAGCGCATGCACACAATAGGTTGTTGGAGAAGAATGACGCAAGATAGCAGGTGGTTGTGGTTCAAGTCACACAACTTCTGTAGCTGGGTTGTTCTGATCGAGGCATACCAAACACTAAGATTGCTAGTGGACGGCAATCAAATAGGGAACTAAGAGGACAAAGCAAAATTTTACTGCTCTGATAGATACCAACTTGAATTTAGGCATGAGTGAAATTGATGTGTGTATTTCTCAACTGATTTGTTTTGTTTTATATATATATATATATATATATATATATATATATGTATATATATACATACATACATATATGAAAAGATGAGAAGAGTACAAAAACAAGGAATAACTAGAGCCTACGAAAATCCCTAGACTAGATACATCCAAAAAGTAGCATCATAAAAGTTGTATAACAAAATAATAATTAACCATTTTAACAGTCTTTAAGTTTTATACTATGTTGGAAAAGGGAGACTATCAAATAGGATGACTTGTTGCTATTCAAAAGTGTCATACAGCTGTCAACTTTTTTTTTTTTTTTTTTTCTCTTTTGATTTTTCATTTTCCAAAATTTTTTATTTTTTTTTTTATTAAACATTTTTTCCAATTCAATTTCCCTTTTTTGTTAAAAATAAATGGTTTG
>Ga0099825_1009891_pt1 | contig 10643 bp, 4 predicted proteins | sample SiratroredBW_FD_76838 | JGI IMG/M metagenome (GOLD analysis project Ga0099825, IMG submission 76838) | Root nodule microbial communities of legume samples collected from California, USA - Siratro red BW | ecosystem: Host-associated > Plants > Roots > Nodule | place: USA: California | collected... | reverse complement strand
TGAATGTTTTTTTTAGTGCCTCCTCAAAGTGATGAGTGAGTATTTTATAACGTGAGTAATAACACTTATTAGAAAAGTGACTTATAAAAAACCTAAAATAATCAAGAATATTTGTTATTTTATTATTTTTTTTTTCTTCACTTTCTTTATTTTTGATTATTATTTTTTATTGTAGATAATTTTTTAATTAATTTTTTATTTTAGATTATATTTATCCGGATGAAATCGGATGTTGACAATATTTTATTAATCTTTTATTTATTTTTAAATATCTAATTATGCATTGATCATGTTTATTCTATTTATTTTATCTCTAGTTTTGCACTAGTTTTAATTATTTTATTCATTTTATCTCTAGATTCGTACTGGTCCTGTTTATTTTATTTATTTTTCCAATTACGCACTGATCCAGTTTATTTTATTTAAATTATCTTCAATTTTATAATAAGAATTATATATATTTATAGTTTTTGCTCTAATCTTTATTTTATTCAATTTTGTAATAATTTAAATATCATCTTTAAATATAAATCCATATAAAGTAAAAGTAAGTATTTTGACGAATTTGGATAAAAAAAAGTTACTTGTATGCTATGGTATTAATTACTGGTTGTATTTGTTTAACTATTGTGTACAATTGATGAATTGAGGAGATATACAAGTCATAACCTGATGGTCATTATGTTATGCGATTGTTTAAAAGGTCACGAGTATGTTTATGGTGAAGAGGTCCTAGGTTTGAGAGTTGAAACCAGGGTAATGTATGATGTTTGTTTTTTTGGGAAGTTACAATTTGGTACACTAAGAAATGAAAGACAGGGAATATGTAGGGTCTAAGTAAGTATTTCAAGTAGGTAAATATCTAGATAGTTCAGAATAGCGCCCTAGACTAGGATATCTCACAAGCCAAACTTGATACTGTCCGATACCTGCTTAGAATCGTCAATGATAGGTAGTGAGTATATATCTCTTTTATTGGCAGATAGTCAAAATTTTCGAGAAAGTGATTATGGTTGTACCAATGTTTTGATGAGATATATCAGACTATCTAATTCTCCAAATAACTTTTGATGTTCAGGTTGGGTCATCAAAAGTAGTATATGGATCATATGTCTGATAAAGTGGGAGTAGATGCAGAACCTGCTGAGTAAAAATTGTCGGGAAAGAGTCTTTGGAAGATTTTCTAAATGATTGAGTTAAGAAGAATTTAGTTTTAATGTTTGAGAATAGATAATTTTATATTTTGATCTAAGACTCTTATGGATGTACATTTATGTGAATTGTACCATATTATAAATATTTAAATAAGAGATAAAACGTCTCGACATACATTTGTATTTGTAAGATGATATCATGAGTTATAATTTTCTCTACGAAAAATTTATTTTATAAAAAAAGAAAAAAATTACTCATAATTTTTAATTAAATAACAAATAATTATATAGTGGTTGAGTGTTACCATCACCATCTTAATTATATATATATATATATATATATATATATATATATATATATTCCTTTATGTGACTTTATTCAAATTTATATTACAACAAATACATCTTCAATTCTATCAAATCAAATTATTTATAGAAGAAACTTTTAATTATTTTTATTTTTAATATTTTTATTTATCTTTTTTATGTATAACTCTGAATTTAAGAAAAATACAATTGAATTATTTATGGTTCATTACAACTCACTTTGGAACGGTCTTAATTGTTTTATATAATTTGTCTACTTTCACTGTTTCTCGTTTGCTTAGATTTAATAAAATATGATAACTTTAATTTTTCCCAAACATTATCCTAATTTTATAATGGTAATTGTGTTAAATTTTTCATTTATTATAATATAATAATTTATTGTTATAAATATTTTTGTCATAGATTTAAGTTTAAAGGATAAAAGATGTATTTCTAAATTACAATTATTGTAACAACCTAGAAAATCTATAAATCTATCATGGGAGTAGAAGTGGGTAAAACTAGAATGAACACTTGATTATTATATTATTAAACTGAAAACATGTATTTATAGAAAATGTAAGTAGTCAAGGCTCATTTCCATTTGAGCCACCATCTCTCTAAAACCTTGACTTCCCTTTCCTACGACTTCTCTCTAAGCCTCAGCTTTCGTCTCTCATCAGTTTCTTGAGCGGAGTTCACAGTTGGACTCATGGCGGAGAATAGAGCAAGTCTACCCAATTAGAATCTCCGTTAGAGTAAGTTCGTTTTCTGCCCTATTTCGTTAGAGCCAATTTTAGGTTTTCGTTTTCCTGTGCCTTCTGAAGCTTGTATATGGCCTATGAGTTATCAGACAGTGTTTCTGTGAGCTTAGTTCCCTAGTGTTTTAGTCTGATCGTTGATCAAAGGTCAATTGATGTAGATTCGAGTTCTTGAGGACCTTAGGTTGTTGGGACTGTTAGAGAGAATTTCAACTGCGATTCAGGTAAGGAAGTTGGCCTACATTTTGTCTGAATTGAGAGTGATTGTAGGTTAGGGTTTGATAGAGTAGCATCTGTGAAATGTATCTGTGAATCGTATCGTATCTATGAAGATCTTCTGCAAACCTGATTTGAAATTTAAAACTTTGATGTTGACTTGGTTTTTGCATGCATGGTAGGTCCAATTTAGTCATATGAGAAATGTTTCTATGAAAGTTTATCTTTGTTCAATTTAGTCATTTGAGGCATGCATGGTAGCACTGAGGTAGTAGGAACTGTTGTAATTCATTTGTGAAATTTTTGTTTCTGCATAACTCGTCCAAGCTAAGTATTCTCGCCCAAGCGAACTCACTTAGAAACTTGAGAGGTGCTCTGAGTCCAATTTTGCCCACGCAAGAAGTGTATCGCCCAAGCAAGAAAGTAGTTTCGCCCAAGTGAGGGTAGGGTCGCCCAGGCGAGAAATCCCCTAGAGCAAGTGTGCTCTTCAGAATATTTTCGCCCAGGCGAAAATGGCACTAGAGTCAGAGTGTGCTCTCTAGACTATTTTCGCTCAAGCGATAGATTTTTCGCTCGAGCGACTGGGGTTTTTGCTCAGGCGAAATTATTCTTGCCCAAGCTAAAAAAAATATTTTTTTTGACTTTTTGTTTCGTTTGTTTAATTCTTTTGGAATGTAGTGTATGAATTTAATATAATAGATTAATTGTTACTTTAAATTTAATAGTGTTAATGATTTAGTAATTTCTTTCATTTTTTGAGATTGAGATTGAAAGATGAATGATGGATACATGAGAAGAGATTTATGTTATGTTATGGAACTGATAAAGTGTTTATGAGTTGGTTAAGGTCTAGACATAGTATTTTCAGGAAAGGAAATACCCATGTCTAGGTCATATAGGATGTGCATTGTCTAAGAATCTGGTTAATGATTGATATCCTGACTTTACTAGTAATAGGAATCAAATAGATGATTATTACTAGGTGGTGAGAGTCGAAGGAGGTCTGAACTGGGTGAATGCAACTTGAGATATAATTGGTCAGAAAAGTCTCAGGGCGACTAACCCTGTCATACATGATTGATGATTCATTTATATGGAGGCTGTGTGAAATCACAGTTTGGAGATGTATGATAGGTGCATATCTCGGGGTCTATTCACGCACGAGTCTTCGAGAAGTAGACTCAAATTTGTAGTGTGTCAGCTTCTTATATTGTGATGATACATGAAATTGAATGTTTTTTATTTGTTAAAATTTGGTTAGCTTACCCTTTGTTTTTATTGTATTGTGTTTGATTTCTGTATGTGATGATCGAGTTGCAGATGGTGCTGCAGATGGATCTTTAGAGGATCATCTAGGTTAAGGGATGTTGTTAGGAAAAATATAATATTTTAAAAAACTTATATATGATATCATAATCATGCTTTAAATTTGCAGATCAACATGTATTTTGATGCCTATTATCTATGGATTACTACAAATTATGTATGATTGTGTTATTTTAACTGTATTAGTAGTAGTTTACTTTTGTGAGGTGTTATAATTATTATTAGTTTTTTTTCTTTTTTACTCTTGAAAGAATCAGAGAGATATTTCTTGGATAAAATATTTTTAAAAGTTGTTATTGAATATATGAGAAACATTATTTACTTAGATGATTGTGAATGTTATATATATATATATATATATATATATATATTATCAGCAATAATGAATGTTATATATATATATGAGATTGAAATATGATTGTTCTATCAACTATAAACCTTTTTAATCTATTCATTATTATATAGATGTTAAGTTAAAATCGACATTCTATATTAATCAGACATAATTTTTTCACGATTATTAAGAATTAGATACGAAAGATTGAAATTTTTATCATAATTATTATATATGATTAGATATGCAATTATTACGTTGCAAAATGATTAGATATTTATATGTTTTCTATTATGTTACAAATAATTATTATAAAAATGTTCTTTTTTATCTTTTTACATTTTATTATCACAAGGAATTTCGTATCGTGAAATGAATTTTCAAAACGAATAAGAAGAATAAACTTAACAAATTACTATAAGTTTAATAAAGAGAGAAACATAAGTCAGATACTAATTATTGATGCACAGTTTCTAAGCTTTTAATAAAAATGATTTAATTGTAAAATACTTAATGAAATCATAAATTCTATTTTTTTTTAAAAAGGCCAGAAGTAGTATTTTATAATAGGACTTATTTCTATGTATAGATATTTCTATTTATTTATCTAATTTTCATTTTAAAGTTTATTGACATTTATAGTAAGATTTTTTTATTAAATATTAATACATTTTAGAGATTAAAATTTGTCAGAAAATATGTGGATGAATTTTCTTTAGAATTAAATTACTTCTGACCACAAAAGGCATTGAGTTCGATAAAGAAATTTTTGGGCTTTTAATAATTCGTATAGGGGAAAAAAAAACTATCAGAAAACATGTTGGTAAATAATTCAATACAATATTGATAACTTTTTATATTTTAATTACATATTTAAAAAATTACCTTTTCCAATGATTCTGTGGCTTTTTTTAATGTGTTTGAATATATTTAAGGAATAAAATATTTAATTGAGATCACCAAGCAATACACGTGTCACTGAAAAACAAGGAAGAAATGCATAAACTCATAAATCAAACTAGCTTTTTGAGGAATCAACCATTTAAAGTAACTCTATACCAAAAGATGGCAACAGAAACATTAATTAATAATTTACTTAAAAAAGTTACCAAAAGCAACCATCGGTCGAAAATATCACCTCATTCTCAAAATAATATATTCTTATTTTATGTATAAGAATAAGAATTAAACAACTTAGTTTAATTAAAAAAAATTAATGTAAAATAAAATTTTGAAATGATAACAATATAGGTTTTTCTAAAGAATAAAAATACTTGACGATCATATAATATATATAAACTTCGTCAAAAAAACCACTTTTTTGTTTACTTTTTTCCCTTTAATAAGCTAGTTGTATTGTTCTTGTTTTAAAAAATCATTTGTCACTTTCAAGAAAATAATAAAATCAAAACAATAATAATAAAGACGAAACACTAAAAAGGAAATTTCAATAATTCATACCAGTCAGCATCGAACCAATATTTCAACAACAATGATTCTGCTGTCACATATAAGTTTATGGAAAAGGATTGTTTGACAACTTCCTTTCTCTTTCACACGATTTTATTCATACAATAGTATATTAAACTAATAATGATTAATAAAATAAAATATTACAACAAAACAATAATTTATTGAACTCTCTTATAGTAAGACAAATTATCAGATCTCATAGTAGGTTTTTGCTTCTTGCATCTATATTCTTTTGTCATTTTGAACATGCATACCCGTAATTTTTAAAATAATTATTTTTATTTTAAAGTACTTCCAACTTATTTGTTTTGAAATTTTCTTCCGAAACATACTTTTTAAAATTCATAAACCTGGAATAAAAGAAACTTATGTAAACCAAGAATGAATAAATAAAAGAATAAAGTCTTACTAGTAAATAATGCCCACTTTGCCTAGACTATGAGCAAATCTCCGGTGGCAGCAAAAACTTGTTAACTCTTTAACAAGTATATCAAATTGTAAAAGTAATGAAATTGTAACGTTCAAGTATCATATATATTTACGTGTGTATAGTCAATGTGCTTTTTTAATAATTTCAACTAAAGAAATGTATCAATTTATTAAGTATAAGTTTAAAGTGTAGCTTTAATTTTAAATTTAAAGCATTCAAATTAACCAAATATTTAATGGATATTACTTAACAAAACCAAAAATTCACTCATTTGGATTTCATGAACTCATATGAATACCTTTCTGATTCAATATATTCCTAACATAATTCCAAGACTCACACAATAAATTTACTAAACCTAATTTCTTATAGGTTAAGTGCTAAACCTTAATATGAAAGCACCAAATTCTTAATTTTTTTTTTTTTAACAAAGTTAGGATGTAGATCAAGTATTATAGAATGAAAAAAAAATTCAAAAAATAAGGAACAAGAAGCGTAATAGAGAAAAGAGAAAACTGTCTCTATTTACTTCATTGTGGGCAGCACTATTCTTACATATATATAAGGCAAAAGGTGCAGAAAATAAAACAACATTGTACATTGAAAAAGTACTGTGCAAAAAATACAAAAGCTGTACGGAAAATGTAACAATATTAGCCGGCTCATCCTTCTTCTAAATTATTCTCACTTTCTTGGGCTTTTGTAATATTTTGGGCCTCTAAAAAATATTATATATAATGTTACATCCCTAAATTGTTCAATTTTAAGAATAAAATTTCTTTAGAAACAACCAAATCTCTAAATTATTCAATTTTAAGAATTTAGAAACAACCAAATCATAAACATAGATGATTAAGTCATACACATTAAACATCAAAACACTAGACATTTATTATATTCAACTCTCCAGTTACATGAGAAGTTAACTACTCCAATATATTTAACGGACAAAAAATGACAAGAAAAATTACTAGCTTGAAGTTGTTGAGAGTCCTCCACAATATTTCTCTTTCCATAATAGCATAAAATAGTGTTTTTCTTCATTTTCAAGCTAAAAGTCCTTTCACATAAATTTCTCTCATTTTGATTTACGCCAAAAAGTGCAAATTCTTTAGACAATCTTGAAAAATTCTCTCATTTTGATTTACGTCCAAAAAGTGCAAATTCTTTAGGCAAGCTTATTGACGAAAGACAACATTGTAATCAAAGCAAAATTTCATTTATTTCTCAACAAATGTATTTCTTAGGTTCTCTAAGTGAAAACCTCCGATAATGACCTCTTTCTTCGTGACTTCAAGCTTCTATTTCTTTACAAATTCTAAAAAAAAAAAAAAGTAATAATTCACTTCTATAATCTAAAATATTTTGACAATAATTTTTAACACCAATTAAAAAAAGTTTATGGCATGAATAAAATATATCCATCACATATAATAAAACAATTTATTAACTCTTATGTCTCTCGTATTAAATTACATGTTCATATGTCATGACATGTAACAGTGGAAATTTTTTTATAGCATTTGTAATTAAACTCTTATAAATAAACAAAATATATATTTCAAATCATAAAATATTTAATACATGAAAAGATAAATAAAATAAGGAAAGAAAAAAATAAGAAGAAAAGAAAATTATTTTTTGTTTATTTTTATTTAGCTTCGGCGAAAATAATTTCTCCCGAGTGAAAATTCACATTGCTCGAGCTAGAAATTTACGCTTGAGCGAAAACAATCCAGAGAGCACTCATAATTTTCACTTGAGTGAAATTACTCTCGCCGACGAAAACACTCTAGAGAGCATCTTATTTTGCTTACGAAGGGCTCGCTCAGGCAAGCTTCATCTCGCTCGGACGAGACTTGCAGAGTGAACTTTTCTGCAAAAGTCGCTTGAGCAAGATTCTTCTACTTAAGTGAGACTATCTAAAAATATTCTCAAGTAAACTAACTTTTGTCTGCTAAGTATTACCATCCATTTAAGGTTCAAAGTACTACATAAAGTATTCAAGTACATCAAACTTATCTACGACTATCTACATGATAAAAAGAGTGACCATTCCAAGGTCATAAAGTCTTTAACTACATCAAAACATATATACAAGTATATATAAGACAAAAGGAACATCAGTTTAAGGGCATATCATCTGTAAGGTACTCCAAGACCTGCATCTGCACCTGCTCGTGTACATAGTACAGTCATCGCAGTTTATACAACAATATGAAAAACAAGGGTAAGCTAATAAACTTGAAAGTTTATAACATACTAACTACATGCAAATAAAACAGAGTATCTCAGTCATGAGAATTTCTTTAAAGTCTAGCATATCAAGTTTCAATACAAGTTTTCCTTTTTTTATTTCAAGTACTCATGTCAAACATCATACATAAAGGTCTCACATGGACCACATCAATACATATAGGTCACACATAGACCCATCATCTTCCCGAGGACCTAGTATGTCCCTACCATAGACTAACATCTAATCTAATACCCATGACTTAGATTCAGCAATTCTAAGAAAAAGGACCAATCCAATACCCAAGACTTAGATTACCAGCGAATCTAAGAGAAATGACTAATCCAATACCCAAGACTTAGACGGTCATTCGAATCTAAGAGAAAGGATCAGAGTAAGCTCAAACATCCAATACCGAGTCTCACCAGCAGTCTCGGTGTGTATGAACTCCCTAACAGCTTCTCACCACCTGATATCTTAGTCTATGTGACTTAGATCATCAGTGAAGCTAGATGATCTCTGTTAAACATAGGCGTGTTATACTTAATGTACACAAACGAGCATAACTCATACATTAAATGTATGGCATCAATTCATCGTTCACATCAATACTCATTCAATCTACAAATGATATTATACAACTATCTTTCCATCATCAAAACAATACTTAATTAATCACAATAAGTCAAAACAAACAATCAAATTCATTCAGTGCTCAAGGACCAGTCAGACCTGCAAGAAAAACTTCAGCACTAATAATCACATATTCAAATCTTCTATCCTATAGGTCTATTTAAAGTAATTAACTAGTATAAAAATAAGTTGCTAGCTTCCCTTTCCCTATCAATTCCTCCGATCAGGCAATAACATCAGTCTAACTTTAGGGATCTAGAACAAGTTTTTCAAATAACACCAACTTTTAGTATAACTTTAATCAAGTTGATTCCCATCATCAATATTAATGACAAAAACTTAAACAAAAAATAAAAAACAAAGAAATCTTTATAACAAATATAAACTTACTCTGTTTGAGATTCTGACCGATTTGAAATGGTCCTAGATCCTCACCTGAGAAAGTATAAAATGTAAAAATCAAGAGAGAAAGAAGAGAGAGGTATGGAGGTGGGAAGGTAAAAGAGAGAGAGAAAGATAAAATGAAAAGAAAAATATTCTTTCTTTGTTCTTATCTTCATGTTTTCGAGGGTTTACATGCCCCCACCTTATTAATTATATTAAAGAATACCATATCATACATCACTATAACGTACATATCCTTATTAATTATTAGACTATAAACGTCAACTCTTTATAATGAAATAAAATATAAATTAAGAAACCAAAAGAAAAATAAAATAAAATTTCAAAGTTAAAACAATATATAAATTAAGCTTTTTTCATTAAGTCCTTAAAGCAAATAATCAAATATATATCAGTCATTTAATGGAAACTAACAAAAATTATTTAGTCATTATACATTATGATTTTGACATCATAAACCTTTTTATTATTCCCTCTGAATTCTAAACTTGTTCTGATGAGTTCAAGTAGCACTATGCAGCCAGGTATTGTGTGAAAGCACACTTGCATTCTTCTTAGTTTCCTTGGTGATCTTTGAGTCCACAGGCTTCCCTTTCAGAAAATTAGAGTACCATTCAGCAGAAAGCTTAGGTTGCCTCCTTAAGTTTGGATCATTCATGTCTACGTAATATAGACCATAACTTTCTTCATATCCACTCACTAGCTCGAATACATCCATAAAGGACCATACAAAATAACCCTTTATGTTTAATCCAATCCTGTCAAAATGTAGAAAAGAAAGGAAAAAGAATAAGCAAAATCAGCTTTTGTACACTCTTTTAACTTTCCCCCTGGAAAATGAAAATAAAAGCAATAGTACCTGAGTGCATCAACCAAACTTCCTACGTATGCATGCAAGTAATTCACCCTCGACCAGTCTTCTAATGATGAATTATGAGGTGTTTGTTGGCCTGCAAAGCTAAAAAGGCTTACCATACAACTACATAATAGGACAGTTGAATATGTTGAAAAAAGAAACATGTCTGAATTCCAAGTTGGAAAATTGAAATACCATTTTCATGTATGAAAATTGGAATGTTGCCATAAGCGTTCCTTAGTGAGTCTAACATCCTTAGCAAAATCTCGGGAGTAATTGGCACCTACACCCATCAGCTGGTTAGACGAAAGTATTATTGCTAAATCTTTAAAAGAATAAAGGAATACATAGAGTGGATTAGCACCATGTTCCTGCTATTACCTCATCTGCAGTTGTACTATTTGGACGATATACTGCAACCAGAAAAAGAACAATAATCAGCTGTTTCATTTCCACAAAATTAGAGAAAGATGGATGACAACATAGGCTGATTCAACTGAGGTTTACTAT
>Ga0099825_1009890_pt1 | contig 10643 bp, 5 predicted proteins | sample SiratroredBW_FD_76838 | JGI IMG/M metagenome (GOLD analysis project Ga0099825, IMG submission 76838) | Root nodule microbial communities of legume samples collected from California, USA - Siratro red BW | ecosystem: Host-associated > Plants > Roots > Nodule | place: USA: California | collected... | reverse complement strand
AATTATTCAAAAAGTGTGCAAGAATCCAAGCTAGCAGTTTCCCCACCTTCCACCACATGTAACCGTAACCCAGAGCACCCAAGGCAGCAGCTGGAACGACAAGAGATGATAAATTACCTGTCAAAAAAGAGCACAAGCAATCAGAAAAGCAATGCATGGATGGGTCTCACAAAATACGCTCTACATCTGCACGACACACATCAACCTGTTCACAGCCTACATATAAAATGCAGAGAAACGTAACAAGTAAAACACGCCATCCTAAGTAACAGCTACATTATATGGAAGAATTGAATATATTACTTTGTCCAGAACCCCCATTCAGTACTGTGATTGGTCTACTTGATGTTAATTGCCGAACTTCATTTGCCAGACGACGCACCTATAGTAAAGTCAAGCAACAGTTCCTTAATAAGAAAATTCAAATTCTCCTCCCAGCTCATTTCATAAACAAAAGACACCAAGACATATTCACCCAGTTCATTACCTGAGCAGCTATTGCATCAGCATATTCACTTTCACCTTCAGCCTGATCCCCTGATTTTTCCAATCCCTTCACCAGCGCCTACAACCACAAAAAAATAGAGAAATTAAACACCATCAGCATGCATACACACACACACACACACACAATAAATAAGCAAAATCCGGAGTTATTAAAAATTAATAATCCAGCTTCCCGAGCTGATAAGAGGCGTATAAAAACAAAACCTTAATTTACGAGGACTATATAGAAAACACATGACGACCATCATATGTAGCTACAGCTTCACACAATCATACCAAATTCGTGGGAACCAAAGGCGTTTACGGTCACGGCCACTGATAATCAGACGAAGTTAAAAACGATTTTCCCAAACCCTACCATCGGTTTAAAACGAATATTCCAAAACTCTATCAGCACCATCTCAGACAAACCACTACTGGTTTCACAACACAGCCTCCTCGACTTCAACAACACCGTTACAAAATACATAACTCAAAATAGAAACGAACAGAAAAGCAATTGCACAAAATTTCTCAAGCGGATTTCAGAAAATTGAAGTTAAGAGAGAGATGCAAATTATTCCAACGAGAAAAGGAGTGAAACTGGAAATACCTGAAGGTCGCCGATTAAATCGGACAATTTGCCGTTTTTGATGAGGACGGTGCCGGTGTAACCTGAAGGAAGAGAGTGAAATCAAATAAGTGAAAAAAAAAAAAAAAAGTAGTTAGTGATATGCTATTAAGAGAGAGATGGAGAAAGAGAGGTACCTGCTCCAGCAACGATGAGGATCTTGGAGATCCCTAGTCCGCTTTGCATAGCCATAGCCATGGCGAGAGAGAAAAGTGAAAAAGGTTCGTTGATCAGGTTCGGTTGCTCTATCAATGCTTTCACTACTGACCCAACACGAGAACGGAACCGCCTTCCAAACGACTTCGTTTTAATATATATATATATCTATGCCACACACCCACACATATATATTTTATTTGTGTAACTGAATAACATATTTTTATTTTTAATAAAATCTAAAACATCTTTGATTATTATACAAATTTCAAATGCGAAAAAATACGAGAAATTGGAATGATCATCACATTAAATTGAAATTCACTCTTTTCATTCTTCAAAATCATGTGTTCTATATTTATTTTGTTTATAGTTAAATATCATTAGTTAAAATCTTTTATTTCAAAATCATGTATCATTTTAAGAGCTTTCATTTTAACAATGGATAAATGAATAATATAATTATATTAATATTATATATATTGTAATTATATATATATATATATATATATATATATATCGAGGGTTAAAAAAAGTTAAACAAGAATATAATAACTATGAATAAAAAAAAACAAAGAATATGATAATATGGAAGAAGATTTTTTTATTGAATATATATCTCTTTGTTTACCTAGCTCACTTAATATAAAATTCTAAAAAATTAAACTAAATTATTCTAAATAAATACATTTGATATTATCTGATATTCCACTTATATTTTCTGATACTTCCTTGATTATCTTTGATATTTTATTGATTTATTTTTTTATACTTCTTCGATATTTTTTTATTATCTCTGATATTTTATTAATTTGATTTATTTTCATAATAATAATATTTTAATATATATATATATATATTAATAATGATAATTTTAAGTGGTGAAAGAATATAGTCTTGACCATTTATTGTGGGAAAAGTTACCAAGAGCTCAAAATCTTATGCAGATCCCTAGAATCGTCAAAGGGTTCACATTGACTCGATCTTACAAATATATGTACAATTTTGAAAATATATAAATGTTAAAGATTAATAACAGTAACACAAAACCCCAGAAATAAAGAGACTTCAAAAAGAAAAAAAGGTATGTGCACTGCAACAATCAATTTTGAAAACTTTACTCTGAAGCCATCAATTTTTATTTGATACTGCTATCTACCTAGTAGATTCTTGTCTTGTTGCATTGTTACTATATGCTAGATTTCAGGTAGATTTAGACCTGTTAGCCAATGAAACCTATAGTGTTGCACCATATTTTCTACTTAAATTATGTTTGTTATAGTGAAGTCATGAAAATTTAACTGTGCTTTCTGATGATTGAGCAGATATGAGTACAAGATAGGACACAAATTAAACGATGCTACATATGGGGAAGGTTTGAACTGTAATGAAAAAGTATGCATGGATATATTCGATGGGTGGCATCTGTCATGTTTCTCAGTGACATTGGTCCTACTATAGGCTAATAATTTGATATCTAAAATTGTGATATGTGCTCATATTCAGTATATTATATCAATTCTATCTTTCTTGGCCATTCAAAATTCTAGTCTCAGGTATCAAACCAAAGAATACACTATAGAATGAATGAATGAATGCTTATGATAAGACCTGTTTCCTTACTCACTCTTCAAGAAGGAAGCCATAGTTTCACGTGCTCTGCATATTAAGTGTATGATTGTTTAGGTGTAAGATATAGTTGTTAACAATACAATAGTTGCAATGTGGCTTCATCAACCATATTTGTCTATAATTTCCTGCAATACCAACAATCTTGATGAGACTAAACACTACTATAATTTAAAACCTTGTGCCTATGAGGTCAATTCTGAGTATTTGATGCATAGTTAACCATGCAGCGAGAAGTTGATGGTTCCAACGAATACGACAATTTCCAGCATGGCTCAATCAACACTACTCTGCAGCTTATCCAGGACCTGAAAAACATTGACCTTGTTTTCCATATTGAAGATATATGTTATGCAAATGGTTACCTTTCTCAATGGGATCAATTTACAGCACAGGTGGAGCCAATTGCGTCAGTGGTGCCTTACATGATTGCAAGGTTTCTATACAGCTTACAGAAAAATTAGCCTAGGATGTGTTTTATTTTACTTATTTTTAATGATGATACTATTGTGGTGTCTTTGGCCTTACAGTGGGAACCATGAGCGAGACTGGCCTGGAACAGGATCATTTTATGAGAACATGGATTCTGGAGGAGAATGTGGTGTGTTGGCACAGACTATGTTCTACACCCCAGCTTCAAACAGGGCTAAGGTTTGGTATGACAATATAACCTCCATTTGAGATGATAATCACTGAAATAAATTTTGTAAATTGTATGATTTTTCCCGTGTAGAAAGTTTATCTTCTGTTGGGTTTAATGATTTTCCGTGATTTGGATATGAACAAAATGAATTACTAAGAATTACAATTTCATTCAATAAAGTGTAAATAATAAAATTAATTCTAGAAAGGTATATAGTATTGATGCTTTCAACTTTTGCACCATCACTATTATTTTAGTTATGGCAAAAAAAATAGCTTTTAAAAATTGAAAGGTTAAAGTAATGAGCCTTTGTCATAATTTTATGATAAAGTTCACTAATGATTGCTTTTGGTTTAAAAGCTTTAGGTAATAGAAAATATTCAACATAATTCATCAGGTATTTGGAACATGTTACATTTCTGCACCCTTTCACTAGGTATTCAATTGACTATGGCATGTTCCGCTTCTGTATTGCTGACACTGAACATGATTGGAGGGAGGGGACAGAACAATACAAGTTCATTGAGCATTGTTTCGCTTCAGTTGACAGACAAAAACAGCCTTGGCTAATTTTCCTTGCACATAGGGTACTTGGATACTCCTCTTGTATCTGTTACGCAGAAGAGGGATCATTTACTGAACCAATGGGGAGGGAGAGCCTTCAAAAGCTATGGCAGAAATACAAGGTGGACATTGCCATATATGGCCATGTGCACAATTATGAGAGGACATGCCCCATATACCAGGTTTCTTCAACCTTGTGCTTTATTCCATTCATTTTTTTAATATAAAGCTAATACGTACATTAACAACACTACATCCATAATTAAGAGTTAAGAAATCAAAATGTCAAGTTACTTAATCCTCCTGTGCTCTTCTTGACAAAAATGAAACAAATACCATTTTATATGCCACAAATAGCATCATTTAAACCTGAAAATTGGAACAGAATTTATTTTCTCTACTAACAAGTACCCTTTTACATTTTGCAACAGAATATCTGTACTAATGAAGAGAAAAACCACTATAAGGGAGCCTTAAAGGGGACAATACATATCGTTGCTGGTGGTGGTGGAGCAAGCCTTTCAACATTTACTTCCCTCAATCAAATGGAGCATCTTTAAGGACTATGACTGTGGGTTTGTAAAATTAACTGCTTTTGATCATTCAAATTTGCTGTTTGAGTGCAAGAAGAGCCAAGATGGGAAGGTTTATGACTCCTTCATTATAGAGACATATTGGCCTGCACCATGGATAGTTGCCCAAATATAACAATGGCATCTTGATTGATGAATTGGTGAAAGATTCCATGTATCCAGCCATGTTGAAGCAGTGAATTATGAGTACATTCTATTTCACATTCAGATAGATGTTATACTCGGCTGCAAGCTGTCACCTTCACCAATATGGCTTTGGTAGAACGCACACTGAATTAATTGCTGTGAAGTTTAAGCTGCAAGCACTTTCTTGTACCTAAAATAAAATTGGAGAGCGAAATACAATGCTATACAAACAATACCAGTAATTACCAAAACCAAATTGAATCCAGATGGATAGTCAAAAACTGTGGTTTCAAAGTTCGTTCCAAATACACCTGCTACAGCAGCAAATACTGCAGCTACCAATGCAGCAGCCGTAAGAAGCAGCTCAAACTGTATTAGCTGGTTTTGAATATTTCCCTGTAATTAATAGAGTGAAAAGTAATGCTGCCTGTGAACATAGTTTAGAGCATCAAAGAAATAAAGAAATATTCAGTAGAATGTTGCAAATTGTTAATCTCAGCATACCAATTTTATGTTGATAAAATCTTCTGTGTCGTCAATGTATTCTTTGAGCTGCATTACCAGCAGAAAAAAAACATATACTTAGCATTGGCATGAAGCACCACGCCTAAATAATAAAACCATATACTATTTGTTAACATAAAATGTCACTGTGGCTTCTACTCATTAGAAAAAAATCATAATGCAACAGCTGATTGGGTGAAGGCATGCCGAGGTAATTTAATGTTTATATAAGTACCTGAGTTATATTAACAAATACTATGATATCCAACATAAGATACCTTATGTTATAAGCAACATGAGTAGATTCTGATGCCTATGCTGATTGCCATTCTTTGTGGCCATTTCAACGTTTCCTTTCTTCTCCCATCTGTTACAAAGAACTTCCATGTTACATTTTTTGGTCACTCCAGTATTAATTTGCTCTAGCAGATAAATCTGTGCGTGTTTTTTGTTCACCTGCAAGGTAATCCCTCAGTGACACGTTTGAGACATGTTCAAATACAATGAATATTGAGCTTATCATTTGGAGACAATCTTGTTGAGTAGTGACGCAGTGTCCTAAAATACTCACCAAAATCCTGTGCCTTATATAGGGTAATACCTTGAAGCACTCAATACTGTTTTTGTGCAAACACTTCTGCTTTAGTTTTACACGATTGACCATAACCATTGAACCATTTGTGAGCCAACCATTGTATAGCTGTGAAAATGCAAGAGTATAAAGGAAGTTACCACTTGGTGTTGTATAGTGTATCATTCTGAAACCAATGAACAAATATGAAGATTCTTTTACCTGTCCTTGTGATCCATCTGCTATTAGATTTGATGGGTCAAAGTTATTTGTAGCATCTTCAATTTCTTCTAATTAAAAAATGTAGTATGATGGGAATCCAAGAAAAGTTTGCCTCATAGCTAGAGGAACATGTCCTATATCCACAGGGCCAAAAGAATACAATTCATGCATGAGTTAAACAAAGCATTAAGATTATTACACAGAACTAAACTGCCATAACAGGAACGAAAATTATGATCTAAAGTTAACATTTACACGATTTATCATATCACCATACAACAACAACCAAGCTTATTGTATAATATCTTATCATCGTATTAATTGAATAAATAAATCGCATTCCACCCACCTGATAGAAGTTTAAAGTATAGTGTCTCTAATTTTAAAAATTACTCTCTGTTTATATTCTAAAGTTCCAAAACTAATAATAGAGATTCAAAGTGAAATACATATTTGCCTCTAAGAGAGAAATGCAGTATGCAAAAATATACGTCAGAAGATGAGATTTTTATCATTTAAATAATAATGATACTAATGTCCTTACTTGCATTAATATTTGATCTTGGATATGCACGGACATCAGCAGCAGAGGTATCTATTTTATAATTAACGTCTGCCTTTTTTGCTTTGAACTTTCTGCAGATACACGGAATGATAAGAACCAGAAGAAGCCCTGCAATTGCCGCAAAAATAATTCCAAGTTTTATGTCTAGTTGCATCTCTGATCTCATCTTCTTCCATCTAGGTGAAGCTTTAACAGCTAAAGCCTCCACTTTCTGGCAATAAGAAGATGGATATTGATCATTTAAGCTCCCAGTTGACAACAATTCCCAGAATAACGTGTTGTTCGGTTTAAAGCCTTTGAACCAATACATGATGGCAAAGTTCCCACCAAGAGGTTGTGTGAGATATCAACAGATGATAGAGCAGAACTGCATGACACATTCAAAGAAAGGGAACCACTCAATTGGTTTGCAGCCAAGTTTAGGTACTTGAGCAAAGGAAGAGAGAAAATAAATCATGGGACATTTCCAAATATTGCATTGGAAGAGATGTCTAGTAGCTGAAGTTTATGAGCATGCATGAGTTGGGGAGGGATTCTACATCTCAAAGAGTTGTTGCTCAAGATAACCCTCACGAGATTCTTGCCCAATGAAAGGAAATTCAGGACCCAGTTTGTTGCCACCCAACTTGAGCTCTTCAAGAGAAGCCAGTCTTCCAAGATCAGGAACACTCCCATTGAAAAGATTATCAGCCAAAACACAAGATTCGGGAAACATATATATTTATGAAGAGGTGATTTCATAAGGCACAAAACAACACAACTGCTACAGATGCTTCTTACCTGCTTTGATGATCTCCTTTTACTGTTTTAAGTTGGTTGTAATCATGAGTCTACATCTACACAACACACATCAACCTGTTGAAATGCACAGAAACATAACAAGTAAAACATGCCAAGCAACAGCTGCATTTACGGTCCCGGCCACTTATAAACAGAAAAGTTGAAAACGAATCTTCCCAAACCCTACCATTGGTTAAAAACGAATATTCCAAAACTCTATCATCACCAAAAATAAGCTGTAACTAAAATTTGAACTGTAATATCTTAAAAGCAGAATCAAAATAAGATGTATATTATAGAATCATCATTGTGTCCTGATATCAAGTATGTACATTAAGGTGCCTGAACTATTTAAAAGTAAAGAACAATATTGCCATCATCATTCATACCAAAAAAATGTTCGTACAAAACTTGCAGCCACATAACATCTGCTCTAGATGGCTGTCTAGGACAAAATGTAAATGGACAATTACAATAGCAGTATATCTGAAATTTCTCAACTTTCTCACAGAACGCCTGTATATCTTAAACCTGTCATTCAATGCCAGAGTTGAACACATGTAGATCGAGTAAGGTATTGTAATGCCCCTTCTCAATTTCCTCATCTTTTACATGATGAAGAACAAGGGTCTCAATAATAAGGTCTTCCCAATCAACATTGTCAACCACCATTCCTTTTCTCTTCCTCCTTCTTCCAGGACAAGAGCTACCTAAAGGGACAGGAACCTCAGCATCACCCAGATCAGCATCTAACGGATGCATAATACGTTTTATCCGCAACTTAGCAGCATTGATTCTCTCCTGCCTCATTTTACATTTCAATTGACCATTGACAAATGATGGGGGCATTTTATCCACACCAACATCCTTCTCCATTAGTTCTTTAAGCATAAGCTTCTTGCTCAGTTCAGATTTTCCATCCCACCACTCCCTACACTCTAGCAAATCAAACTGAAAACTAATCCTTTTCCGAGCATTCCCACTCCCTCTCACCGACTCAGCACAACGATTTTGATCTAAAAACTTCTTATACATCACAGACAAACATTCAGGGGAAATCTGCATTCTGTCAGCATCCCCAACAGTTTTACTCTCCAACGAAAAGTACTGTAAATCCTTACGCGAAGTCACCCCATCAACGCCATATTCAAATTCCTCATCATGTCTCAAGCATTCAGCAACCACATCCTCCAAGTCCACCGCAGCTCGATCAAGACCCTTCCTCTTCTCCTGAATCTCCCCAGGATTCAACATAACCTTCCTCTCCATATACAGAATCACCAAAGGCGCATTCCTGATAATGTTTTTAACAGTAACATCCTTACCCCAAGGCAACACCTGCGCAGCCTTCACAAGCGTCTCCAGCAACTCCTTATATCTAAGCCTACAAGTCGAAACCCTAGCATGAACCTCCTTAGCCAATTCCTCCATCCCCACCACGATCCCATTCAACTCAGCCACAAACACCAACACCGCCACCACCAGCGGAAGCGGCCGGCGCCCGGTGCTCAAAAACCACTTCACCGCACACTGAATCAAAAACACCCCCTGCTTCCGCATCCTCTCAATCACACCCCTATCAGCAGAAGCAAAAAATATCGAATTTTTAATTGTCCGTTCCAACGAATGCACAATGTCAAACTCGGGAAAATCAGGCCTCAGATCCAAAAAATCAACAACACGCTGAATCATCCTGCCGATTTCATACACGTCGCACCCCACGGTGGAGGCGACCTCCGCCATGGGCAAGGGTCGGTCCTCCCTCCGCATGATAACATACGAGCAGGCGCCGACGAGCACGCGGAACCACTCGCCCTGGCCAAACTCACCCTCGGTGATGGTGTGCACCATGCTCCTGACGTCGACGTTCTTGGAAGATAACCCTAGGCTGTAGGTTACTTCTTCAATGGTGCTTTTTGCGGCAAAGAGTTTCCTCTCTTTGTAGGAGTATACGCTGCCGGAACCGGCAGTGCCGACATGGATGAAGGTACCCTGGGGACCATCGATGCCGCCGATTTGCGCTTCGAATTGGTCGAATTGCTGAAGGGCACCGCACGAGGAACAGATCAACTCGCCAGAATCATCATCCCGGATGAACGAGGTTTGGCCGCAGTAGCTGCACGGAGGAGACATCAAATGCTTCTTCCAAATACTTTAACAAATCCAAGGAGCTTGAGTTCGTATATATGTATACATAATCCCTTTTCAATTTAGCAACGTGGGTGAGGAAAATAAAATTATTTATAAACAACACATTATCTTTAAAATTTAATTATATTTAGTTTATCAATGTAATATATATTATTCAAACTATTTAAAATATGTTTTATAAATAAAATTATATAAATATATAATTACTATGCTATAATAATCTAATGACTAATATAATTTACCAATAAACTAATATTTTATACATAATGTTATGATATTATACATAATAAAGTTACACGTAATAATTAATAAGGTATAATAATTATATATTATAAACATTAAATATAAATATAATGTTAATAAAATAATACTATTTATATAATTATCGTAATATTATAAAAATATTATAAATGATAGAAGACTCTTCTACTAAGGATCAATTTTCACACTCTTCATCTCTTCATAGATCGGATCATCCTTTCCACATAAATTTTCTGACACAGACCTAAGGTTTAAATGACATCGTTAAAGCTTATTTGATAAGTTTAGGACTGAATTTTACTCCATTAACACATTTTCTATTTTATTTCTCTCCATAAACTTTTTTAGTTTTAATTTCTAAAATATTACTCTTTTTACTGTATAAGTTACCAATTTATTTAAATTAAAATAAAAAATAATATAAAAATAATTGAATTAAAATTTTAAAAGAATAATATAAAGAGAGTAAAATGAAATATTTCACATATATTTCCAACTAATTAACTATAATAGAAAATAAATAATAAACTATTTTATTTTACATTTTATAATAAATTTAAATTCGACATAATAATTTATAATAAGTTTGTAACTAAACTGTATTTTTATATTAAAACTAAAATTGAAAGAAAAAATTATAATAAATTATTAAATTCTTATTTGAAGTAAAATTTGTATTTTTTATAATTAAAAAATAATTAAATGGTTTACAAATTTCAAATAAAAATTAATTTATTTGTGAATTATTTTCAATTATATTT
>Ga0099825_1009888_pt1 | contig 10644 bp, 4 predicted proteins | sample SiratroredBW_FD_76838 | JGI IMG/M metagenome (GOLD analysis project Ga0099825, IMG submission 76838) | Root nodule microbial communities of legume samples collected from California, USA - Siratro red BW | ecosystem: Host-associated > Plants > Roots > Nodule | place: USA: California | collected... | reverse complement strand
TTTTTTTTTTTTTTTGTTTTATATATATATATATATATATATATATATATATATATATATATATATATATATATATATATATATATATATATATATATATATATTATCATATTCGTGTCCTATTTTCAGTTTAGCATAAGTATTGTGTTTGTGTCTATATAGTATCTGTGTTTTATACAAGTCTACAAGTACTAACCAAAAATCATAGAATTATCGTGTTTATTATTATTATTATTATTATATATACTAATAAATAAATGGATCGATTTTGATATTATTTTAAAAATATGATTGTATTTATGTAATATTGTCATGAGCGATGATAGTCATGTTGAGACCCTAAATGATCTATCTAGACGAGATGTCAAAGTTTCTAATGTTTTGTTTGGATAGATAGATGGATTTGAGGGAGTGAATTTGCATGATTTGAGGGAGTAGATTGAGTTGTTTGGATTAAGAGAAAAATTGTGAGATTTGAGTACAAAGTTTGTGAAGGTTTTTTAGTGATATGACATGTGTGATTGATATTTAAATTTTTTTAATTATAAAATTGTAAGATTACAAATTTATCCTTATAATTAAAAATAATATAAAATAAAATTTTATTAATATTATTTTATAGATTATTTTTAAATATTATTAATTTTAATTTCATTATTATTTATATTATTAATTTATTATTATATAAATATACTTATATTATTATTTATTTATTTTATCATAATATTATGTTATATAATTATAATTAATTCATTATGATATAAAATTTATTATGTTAACGTAATAGATTATGTAAGTGGTTATAAATGTATAATATAATGTTATATGATATAATAATATTATTAAAATAATATATAATAATATATTTATATAATAATAATAATAATAGTAATAAATTTATAGTATATAATATATGTTATATATACATTAATTATATATAGAAAAAATAAGGTAAAAAGAAGGATATATATATTACTTGATATGGATGAGGTGGTTTTCTTCTAAATCCCCTTCGAGTACTAGCAAAATGCCTCTCTCCACTTTTTCTCATTTCTATCCCTTATTTTCTCACTAAATTAGTAGATCCAAAACTCATTTCATCCCCAAATCTTTGAACAGTACACCACTTCAACCAAACGGAAAGTAAATGTGTACTTCAACCAAACAGAAAGTAAATAATCTATTGAAACACAAGAGTATCTATGACCCACTAAATGGGTGATGACCCAAAAAATCATATAAAAAATTTATGTTTTGATGATAAAAAGAAGGTAATTAGAATAATTTATTTGTATTTTAAATGTTATAATAATATTTTGTATAGTTATAGTATACATTAAGTATTAAACTATTCTAATTATGATAAACAGTATTTTTTATTGAATTAAGTATTAAACTATTATAATTTTTCAAATAATATTATTAATCTTAGAAATATATTAAAAAGATATAATCTGTAAATGTCTAAATACTTATTATAACTTAAAAAGATATAAATACTTATTATAGCTTAAAAAAATATGAATATTCGTCGTAATATTGAAATGTAAGAATACATATAATAATATATTAATAAGTAAAAACACCTAAATAATTGATATAATATCTAAGATGAAAAAGAATTTAAATTCTATTCAATTTTCTTCTGAAGCCAGCAGCTGCACTTAGAAGTCACACTCATTGAGTTGATTTTGAACAACAATAACAAATAAATATATATAGATAGATATAACTTTTACTTTATAGCTAGCCTAGAGGGAAGAAGGTTTTGTTCTATTCTTTTACCAAGTTAGTGGGAGAGAGACACCTGTAACTTTCACCTCACTTCGGTTATGGAAATATTTCATGGACTCAAAACTTCTGAAATTTAATTTTAGAAACATTGATTATATTCCACGTCTCATGAACTAAATTTTGGATGTTTACATTTTTTACATGTAGTTTGCGAAAATTTTCCGTTCATTCTATTATTATAGCAAAGTAGAATACTCGCCCAAAAAATGTTTGTTAATTCGGGTAATGCAAAGATAAAGAGTGATACTTGGTAATCTAATTTTTTGTATATAATTATTTTTCAATTTATTTTTATCAAATTTTATTCAATACTTTCATTTATATTTTAGTGAAATATCTCAATTCATTATTTTAGTATTAAAAAATAATTTTCATTTATTTGTTTTTAAAAATAATTGGTTGTTAATTTTTTTTTCTAATAGAAGTTGTAAAACTTAAATAGAAAATTAAAAAACAAATAAACTGAATATCAGGACAACTAAATTATGTCATTGGATTGAATTTAGATTCCGGATGCAATTTTGTAAAGCGATAGACCAGATTTAAATGTACAGATTATTTTATTTATAAAATTATCACCCTCTTATACGTGTAGACATATATAATTCTATATATAAAATATATTTTTTCTCCGTATTTATATTTATTTTAAATATTATTGTTATATTTTTAAATATAATAATTTACCTAACTGTTTAAATATATTTTTAGCTATTATAGAATGAATGGATTCTGATTTTAATAAGTAAAAAGTTATTTATTTATTTTATCTCTATTGACTTAAATTTTTTTTTATTATTATAATATTATGTAAGTGTTTATATATTGGATATACATCATGTAGAAAAATGGACAAATAACGTTAATTCGTCAATTTTTCTTATTTTAAAGATGTATAAAATTATTATTATCAATTTAGAGTATATTTAGCAAAAGGGAAATATACTTTGACACCATTGTTAATAATTTTATAACTTCAAACACCCATATTAAATAATTAGTTATTCGTGTACATATAGTGTTTAGACGTAAACAGCTAACCCAGTTATTTAAGATTGAAAAAACTCACAAGTAGTGATTTAATATGGGTGTCGGAGTTATGAACATAGCTAACTACTTAGATGTCCACCACTAACCAGTTATTTAAGGAGGTTGGAAAAACTCACATGCAGTGATTTAATATGGGTGTCAGAGTTATGAACGTAGCTAACCACTTAGATGTACACGACTAACCAGTTATTTAAGGTTAGAATAACTGACATACAGTGATTTAATATGGGTGTCGGAGTTATGAACCACTTAGATGTACACGACTAACCAATTATTTAAGGTTAGAAAAATTCACAAGCAGTGATTTAATATGGGTAGGTGTCGGAGTTATGAACGTAGCTAACCACTTTAGATGTACACGACTAACCCGACTAATCAGTTATTTAAGGTTGGAAAAACTTGCAGGCAGTGATTTAATATGGATGTCGGAGTTATGAAGTGATTTAATATGGGTAGGTGTCGGAGTTATGAACGTAGCTAACCACTTTAGATGTACACGACTAACCGACTAATATGGGTGTCGGAGTTATGAACGTAGCTAACACGACTAACCAGTTATTTAAGATTAGAATAACTCACAGGAAGTGATTTAATATGAGTGTCGGAGATATGAACGTAACTAACCACTTAAATGTACACGACTAACTACTTTGACAAAATTGACGAAATTACCCTTCCGTATACTATAAAAACAAACACATTCTCTCTTTTGCTGGTGGGCCCACATGACACGTAAGTGCGATGAATAATGGTGTCAAAGTAACATTTTCCTTAGCAAAATTATTCTACAAACTTATAGCTTATGAATTCTGATTTAATAAGTTTATAATTTATTAATTTTGAATCGCTAAGCTATTTTATGAAATGAAAAATATTTGATATAGTAATTGATAAATATAAAATAAGTTTATTTAAAATATTTACCGAGATTTTTGTGTTCGTCAAATTAATTTATAAATTAGTAATTAATTTATTGGTCTTATCAAACATACTTTTTATTTAAAATAAATGTGATAAATTTAAAAAATAATTATATTTTAAATTTAAATACATGAAAATAAAAGAAATATACTATAATTAAAACTGAAATTCACTTATTTTACACTAATAAAAGCAGTAATTTCAAACTTACAAAAAAAAAGAAAAAAAAAACTGGTTGTTTCGCAAAGAGAAAAAATCTTATCTACTATAATTTACATAACTAGATACTTAATAATTTATAGAAGTAGATATTTGGAAAATCACTATATCAATTTACTATAGTATTTGAAATATAGTAATCAATTATATATATATAGGGAAGAAAAGTAAAAATTAGCTACATATATTCTTGTCTTTTATATTGTGAAAGAGAAAAAAAAAATGATGAGATTTTTCCAAAACTGACACCATATTCATCTCCATGTGTTACGGGAGCTGCCGTCGATCACTTCAGTAAACTTTTTGTTTCAACTTCAAAACAATTACTACTTAATAATCATCACAACTTTTCTTTCCCACAGCCATCATTCCTTTTCATTTTTAAATAATTTCATTTATATTTTAAATAGATTATAATTCTTTTTTTGGCTCGAGTCAATTTTGAGTCGAATTGATCCATTAAAAAAATAGGAAAAAAATATATACTTCAGTTCAAATTAGGAATGAATATATAGACCTCTTTAACCAGTTTAAGTTTAAACTACACAATCCACCTTTTAGTAAGGTCAGAAAAATAAATATTTAAAAAAAAATCTATATCTAACTCACAAATGTGGTTCCATCAAATTTTGTTTTGAGAAAAAAAAAAGAACTTTATAAAATTATATGATTTTTATTCTTTCATTTTATTTAACTAAACTCTACTATACTAAAATATTTCAACATTAAAATTATTTAATTACTATAAAACATTGCAACATTCAAATTATGTCTCAATACTAACGACAAATACACGTAAACTAAATGGTATAAAAAGTTTTAACATTTCAATTCTTAACAAATTCAATTATTAAAACCAAATATTATTTGTATTAGTGTTTTGGTTTTTGAAAAATAGGTACTAAACATAAAAACTTGAACGTAAAGAAATTAGGACTAGCCTAGAGAGATAAAAACCTCCGTGACTGGAGAGTTATATTCTTACATTTTTCATGAAAATAATCTTTTGAGAAACTTGGTCTAAAATCACCTCTAGCAAACACGATATCTGATCTAGAAAATATACTTTACCAACTTCAAATTTCTAAAAAAAGCTAAATTCCTCTTTTATGAAACGTGTCCTCCAAGAAACAGTAAATGATTATTGGGATGGTTGAAGCCATTGATTTGTTATTGAACTTTCACAAGCTCTGACATGAACATTGCAAATATAGTATTTCTAAGATGAGGAAGAATGTACAATTTAAACATGGAATGAGCAAATTTTCAAACATCATCAGCATCACTTAATGCAGCAAGAGCTTCTTGAGCTGCCATGTAGAGGCTTCCATCAGGTCCCAACACCTTATACCTACTCAATAATAAACCACTTTCCATCAAAATCTGAACTAAGGAATAATCTTTTTCAAAAGGACACAGTTTAAATGCAGTTTCTTATGTGTTTTTAATGTTGCTCTTCAATCACAGTTGTAGAGTGTGCCTAAATATAGATTAACTAGCTTCTTACCTTTCAAGGATAAACTTTCCCTCCTTGTACTTCTGAGTCTTGTCATGAGCAACCTCCTAAAATGAGACAAAGTAAAACATATTCAGAACAAATGTTTTTGATAAGCAAAATGAAAATTGCAAAACATGAGCTTTAGAAACCAGTGCTTACATATCTCCAGCCAACAATGGACCCACAAGCAACACAGAATATGTCAACAACAGTGTGCAATCCGGTGATCATCATCCGTTCTTCTTTCTCACCAATTGTGACATTCACACTGTCATAACATAGATTAACAACATGTTATTTGAAGCATTCATATACAACAAACAACTTCTAATACAGATCATAATTTTTCAATTTTCATCCGGTGCAATTGCAGTATTGGTGCATTTCAAGATTTCAAAAGAAGTACAAGTTTTTGTCAAAAATGTTGCAAATTCCACAACAAAGTAGGTTTCAATTTTTTATAGAAAGGAAATGTTATTGGCAGTAAAAGAGGGGGGTAAGCTACTAGAGCCATCATGCATTGGCTATATGCATATTGGCACAACAATCCTAAAGGAATAAAGGTTCTACATCCACACCAACTAATGCTTATGCTAATGTGGTAGTGAGGATGTCCAATAACACTTACACTTTATCAAAAAGATAAGCTTTCCCATGCCTGCAATGAAAAGACTAAGAGAGAAAAAAGGGGTTAGATTGTATACAAATTCCATATTTTAATCATACATTTAGTTTGCAAAATGCACTATACAATCAAGGATTCAAATACATATTACCTACAATGATACCAGAGTAGTCTAAGACAAAGCCTTATGACACTAGAGGACCATGGCAGTGGATAAAAGAAACTGCATAGTGGCAACAAAGGGAAGTCGGAACAGCAACTATTCTAATCTTTTCCAAAACTTCTCTTACTTATCAAAATGATTTTGCAAAATGTGTAACAGAATCAGGGAGAGAATAATCTTAATGCTCTAGAAGTTTTATGAGAAGGCATCATTTACCAATTCTTAAATAGATTCAAATCAAAAACATACTTGGCAAATAAATTATTGATTTGTCAAATTTGAATACACTCATAGAGACAAAATCCATAGTTAAACAAGTTCAGATAGGAATGTTAAATGACAAAAGGAGTTTACCATGTTCTCTGGGACTAGGAGCAGGATCATTCAAATATAAATGCAGAGTTAAATTAGGAAACTTCATTAAAAGGTCTTAAAGATATGTAGTCTATTTGAAGAGGTCTTTCAAACACTTCATCCTCAAATCTGTACATTGTGGTTTCTGATCCATTTATTTATTGCGATGCCTTGTATAGAAAACTATAAATAAAATTATAACATCCATTTACATGGCTGCACCAATTACTATCATCCTCAAATGGAATAAAACTATATCACCATTGAATCAAGATATTCATCTATGCTAGAAAACCTGCTCCATGCCATTACAAGTTCGAACTAATAAATTCCCATGCAAAAATAAAAAAAAAACTAAACACTGCTTTATCACTCTCCATACACATGCCAACGCAAGGATAGTTTATCAACAGCAGAGTATAACATTTGATCCAACATAACCAAAAAACAAAAGGCACTTATACATGAAATGAAACCTGACACCACAGAAACACCGACACAAAAAAAAATTACAACAGAGAACATTTTAAGAATTTCCTTTCTAACATTTTCAAATACTAAACATGTCTATATACGGTTCCAATTTGGAGATATTTGTTGATGTTCTACTTTTAACCATCAGCAGTACTTGTTCATTTACACGTGCCATTCTAAGTGTTAACATTGTTTGACACAGACATTGTTCAGAAATGCCACTGTCTCATAAACCCACCAAGATAAAATATATCAATTGGCGTGTATATCTAATCTGATATTTTTTAACCACAAAAACCTTACACATATATCAACTAGTTATATAGTGAAAACCCTGAATGATCGTTAAAAAAATGTACATTTAGGCGTCAAGAAATCAAATTGAAGTTCAGGGAAAAAAAAAAAAATAGGGAATAAAGATTTAAACCTTGGAGATAATGTCATCGTCAAGAGCAAAATGTGTTAGGCAGTGTTTGCAGCTATAGAAGTTTCCTTCCAGATTGATCAAGAATAGTCTTCCCATGTCTCTATTTACACCAATCTATCAACTTGGGACCATCCACAAAACAGTTAACCCAAACACTCCTCAAAAAACCACCCAGCAAAAGACAAAAATAAAATAAAACTGGCCAACCCAAAAAGAAAAAAAAAAAAACAAAGAGAACCCAGATAGACTCAAGTCAGAAAACTGGTAAAAATTGAAAATTTAAATTGAAAGCATGCAATGTAACCCCCCAAAAGCCAAAATAACAATAAAAAGTTAAGAAAAGAAAAAACTTGATTGTGAATGAGAAAATGGGTTTTGATGGGAAGGTTACCAAGAAAGAGGAAGAGAAAGAGCATAAAGGGTACTGTGAAGGAGAAAAAAGTGGTAGTGGTACTGCAATATAATGAATGGGTATCCAATTCTGGATGTTGTTAATTACAGAGGGTTAGCTTAAGCATTGAGAATGATGAAACTGGTTACAACTTTGTGTGTGCCTTCTTCAAATGCTTATATGCATTCTTTTAACAACCTCTTTATCTCATTGTAGAAAAACAACCTCCTTATTTTATTCTAAAAAAAATCAACTTTGTTATATTTATTGTTTTCATTCCATAAAAAAATACAAATATTCAACTGAATTAAGATATGTTATGTTTTGATTTTGACTTAGTGTTATTATATCAATCAAAGTGGTTAACTTTTATAATCATTGCTTTGAATATCTAAAATAATTTTTAATCAATAAAAGTGTAGACACTTTATAATAATAATATATCAAAATCAAATTCTTTGAATATTATTTAGATCGTGTTTATACTTTTTTATGCTAAAACATTTTTATAGTTTGAAAGATATGAATAGTCATTAAAGAGTAGATAAAACATTTAATATATGATATTCAAAATGTACAAAATATTTGATAATGTTTACTTTGTCTATAACAATTAATAATGACATATTGTTTTACCGTTTTTATCTTTGTAAACACAACAAACTTTTTAATTCAATGATATATAAGAAATTATCACAATCACAATTAATAATGTAGATTATTTTTTTATCAGTCTTTTGTATACATTTTTTTTTTCTCTTTATAGAAGCGAGAAACTTTATTCATCTAGTAATATAATATGTAAGAAACTACTATCTAGGATAAATATAAAACTACAAAATACTTTTATATATAATATTAATAAAGTTAACAAAAAAAAATATTTGTTTCTATCACTATTAAAATTTAATAATCACTGTATTATTTCAATAATTATTACTAACGAAAATATACGAGGATCACAACTTTGTATAATGATTTTATTTATTGTATAAAATAAAATAATTAAAAATATTATTATTTATTATATAAAAGTTGAGTTATATAAAATTAAACATTCTAAATACTAAAAATTAAATTTTATTTAAAAATATAAGAAATTACATTAATTGTCATATTTTTAAACATAACTGTAAGATATTTTTAAATGAAATTAAACTGTAAGTATTTAGAATATTTAATTTATATCATTCAACTTCTTATAGAATAAATAAATAATATATTCAATTTTCTTATTTGCAACAATATATAATGAAATTCATATATTTTTTTTATTTTATCTTTCATAAATCTTTAAGTTGTAATATAAAATTCACAATAATTTCAATTTAAAAAACATTAAAAGAATAAATTGTTACATATAGTAGATTATAGATTCTGAAATACAATTTTTTTTATATTTCAGATTATATAATCTAAAACACATTGTGATTTACATATTTCAGAATATAATTTTTTTATATTTTAAACTGTGTAATTCAAAATACAATTTTATATTTTGAATATAAAATATTATATTCTAAATTATACAATCCAAAATCCAAAGAAGATGAAGGAGAATGCATATAGAAAGACAAAGAAAAATAGAGGATAAAATGATATTTTAAGTTCTTCTACGGAGGTGCAGGAAGAGAGTAGTGCAAGAAGAAACCGTCATATCACCATTCTTATTTAATGGTATAGATAACCGGGTTTGGAACATAATTCTTCTTTTAATAATTGAATCTGACTTTCCCAAACCAAAACTTGTTATGATTTCATTATAAAAATAAATAACCTATCACCGGGCATCATCTCAAAAGATTGCAAAAATCACATTTGGACTAATTGTTATGTTAAGCGTTTCACCCTTTTCTGCTTAGAAGGAAGCAATTAAGATATCATTCGTCTTATTTGAGGACCCTAAACAATAGAGATGGGATCCAATTAACAACAACGAAAATCGCCTTATTCCATTGCAGAAGATAATCTTTGTGGTGGAGTACTCTTGATAGCTCCTATTCTTTGAGGAGGCCATACAACATGGGTAACCCTTCCCCGGATTAGGCCCAAAGGAATCTGCAAATTTATCAGGTCACACCAAAACTATAAGGATAATCATTGGCCATAAACCACACTACAGCATAAACAAAGTCCACAACACCCACTTAGAAAGTATGTTCTGTCAATCCTAACATTGTAACTTCCTAACTACTAAGAGTTTGGTAATTTGGTGATATACTAGTTTACTGTCAAGGTTTGCCTAGGTGCACCAAAAGACACAGCTACTAGGCAAGTTGAAACAGTGGAATATAAATTATTAACTTGATCTGGTGGTGACTCTATAGTAAATAGCGTTTTTCTTGAAGACATAAAGCAATCTAATCTAATCTAATTTAATGACCCTGAATTAATCAGAAAAACTCCTAACTTCCTAAGCTCTACTGATTTGAAATAAGTCAACACAATTCAAATTGACACATAATAAATCTTCATTCTTTTTTCCAGCAAACTAAGCCCAGCTAGTCAAGCTCTACCCGGTAATTATAATGAACCATCATTTCTTCTGCTCATCTGTTAACAGAATTCTTAAGGTTTTTCTCACAATGTACAGTATGATTCAGAACTCCTCAATTTTATATTCTCTCATTTCAAGCATTGACCCTTTACATGATACTTATTTTTCTTGCTTCATTTTGCATATCATAACATTATAATGCCAGAAACTCAGTGATAATAGCAACTTACT
>Ga0099825_1009885_pt1 | contig 10647 bp, 8 predicted proteins | sample SiratroredBW_FD_76838 | JGI IMG/M metagenome (GOLD analysis project Ga0099825, IMG submission 76838) | Root nodule microbial communities of legume samples collected from California, USA - Siratro red BW | ecosystem: Host-associated > Plants > Roots > Nodule | place: USA: California | collected... | reverse complement strand
TTTACGTGCATAACTATTAAATTACAATTAAACACTTACTAAACATTTACTAGTAATGATCATGGAAATGATAACAAAAATTAAAACAAGACAGTATGTTTGCCAATTAAACAACTGTTAGCAAATGTCCTTGTTAACTTAATCAATACAACAAGACATTGTTATCTTGATATCCCATGCTTGAGACCAAAAATAAATTTAAACAAGTTATATTTATTGACATTTAAGATTCAATAAAGCTTGATTGAATAAACTTGATTCCTAACCATTTGAATTTGGTGATGGATGTATTGACAAGTTGATCTTTGATGATAGATGTATTGATAAGTTGATTTTGTAGTTAATCTTGTGTTAAGTGGGATTATTAGGATTAAGAGTTGTATGAGTGGGTGGATGTTTGATCATGATATTTTTTTTGTGTAAAACTGTTTTAGAACCTTACATAAAATTTTAAATTTTAATAAAAGTAAGGAAATTTTAATTAATTGAAATTTGTTTTTAGTTAGTTGAAATGTTTACAACTTCGTAGAAATCACAAGCTTAAATATTTTAATTGACTAAAATGAATTTTTAATTGGTTAAAATCTTAAAACTTTTTCTTTCACAAAATCAATTTGCAGTATTTTAATAAATTGAATTATTAATCAATTAATTGAAATTACTTAAAATTATAATTCAAGTGATTTCAGCCAATTGAACCGTGAATTAACCAATTGAAATCAATTTTGAAACTCATTCTGCACTATTTCAATTAGTTTAAATAAGTTTTTGGTTATCTTTTGAGATCCATAAGAAAACTTAAAAAAGTTTTTCTTACTACAAATTTCAAACATTAAAATACTACTTTGTTGATTGAAAATATGTTTTTATGCTCTTTTTGGAAAATATCTCAAAAGATCATGTATCAAGTGTTATATATCACATTTTTGTTGAAAAATCACATAATTTTGATTATAGAGAGAGTTAACTTTTGTACTTCATTATCTAATTGATTTTGTTACACATTAGTAGAAAAATGACTTTCATGTCGGTTCTGGAAGACATTCTATGTCGGTTATGTAACCGATGTAAAAAGTTTTGGACATACAATGTCGATTATGCAACTGACGTTGTATGTATGTCACTACGCCAGTTGAAAATAAAAACAGACATCATATATTAGACTAAAACAACTGAAAGAGGTGGATACTACGTCGGTTGGAGTTGGACCCAAGGTAGTATAGGACTTTTAACATCGGTTGTAAGCTAAAATCGACGTGAAAAGTCATCTATTACGTCAGTTGTAGCTTACAATCGACGTTAAAAGCGATTTTTCTAAAAAAAATGAATAATAGTTTGATAAATCTGTAATTGATACAAGAAAACACCACAAAATATTTTAGAATTTTTTAACAAGTATAAATATGTGAAATAAAAGGCTACAAAATAAAAAAAAAGGTGAAAATTAACAAAAAAAAGAAACCCTAAATGATGGAATTTTGGAATTTTCGGAGGCCCAACTGCCTTTTGATTGTTGGCCAGTAAATTCGTTGCCCTATTTCGAGCAACTTTCATTTTTGAAGTGTCTTAATCCGAGTTCTCTATAAAAAGTTATGGTCGTTTGATGTTTTTTCATTCTAAATTTTTCAAACCCTAAATCTATGATAACCCTATACAATATAAGATGTTGATAAAAATTTTGGGTCAAAAATATACTACTAACTATTTTTAATGAATTTTACAAAATTGCAAACCACTTGTAAAGGATGTTGAACCAAACAATTAACCTACACACACCAAACAAATATGGAAGATAGTTGAAAATGGAGCCAAACGAACCCTAACAAAACCAATGAACAACAAAGATGCAAATGTGAGAAAAGAAAGTGACACTACGCCAAATACAAATAAAAACTAGTGAGAATAAAAGCGGCACCACGAGAAGGTTTAGAGGAGAAGGCAGCGAGCGAGGGTGAAGAGAAGGCAGCAAGCGAGGGTGAGGCAACAAGGGTGAGGAGGAGGTAGTGAGCGAGGGTGAGGAGAAGGAGAAGATGAAGGAGAATAAAATGTAAGAGTAAAAGAAAAGTGATACCCAAGAGTTAATATCTCTCTTGAAATCCCTAATTTTAACTCACGGGACATACTACGTCTGTTGGAGCTCCCAACCGATGTAGTATGTGACTAAATTTTACCAAATTTTCTTCAAAATTTACTCACGTGCCACGAGGAGAATATTACATTAGTGGAAAATTAACAACCGACGTGGTTTTCAGTATATATCACGTCGATTAGAGACACATAACTGACGTGATATGTCCAGCATCAAATTTTAATTTTAAAAGTTTGAATTTTGAATTTTACTGTCTTTTCTATGACGATTTTAGGTGTAACTGACGTCTCTACGTCGGTTTGTGTGGAACCGACGTGAACTATGTTCAATTATTACAAAAATGTCATCATGTTTTTTATTATATCAATTTGTTTTTTAACCGTCATTATACGCAGACGTAGAATGATGTTTTTCTACTAGTGTTAATTTGTTTTCTTTGTTATTGGTTGTTCTTGACTAGGACCGTTAAATGAATTTTTCTTATGATAGAGTTTCACAAAAGGTTGCAAGAGACATTGTAGTGTTCAAGATGTTATGTTATGTAGTATTTCTTATTTTTCTTATAACGTGCTTGTAAAAATTTGAAATTAGTATATTCACTTGATAAAGATGATAAACAATTGGATGTAATCTTCTTTGAGATGTAGACTATTATAGTTCTTGGTATTATCTCTTTCCCGTATCTCTTACAACTCACATATAATTACATTCATATTCAACGTTTAAGAAGATTAAAAAACATTGAAAATAATATATTTTTTAAGCTAAAATTGGTTTTTCTTTAAAGTATCCAAATCTTTCATTTATAAAAAGAAGTTTATAAATTATTTGAAAGTTCAACTCACCTCTCTTTAAACTCAATTTATTTTTCTAACAATTGGTATCACAACCTAAGTTCTTAAAAATTATTCAAGTTTTTTCTAGATTTTTTTCTTAAAAATTATTCAAGTTTTTTTCTGGATTTATTTTTAATGGTTGACGAAAATATACCTTTTGCCGAAGGTGTTTTAGATAGGCCAAAATGTTCTTCAGAGTGAATTACCAAATTTTGAAAAATTAGAATGAAGATTTTCATTGAATTATTTGGTAGAGACATTTGGAATGTTATGATCAATGTTCTTTATATTCTAGAACATCTTATGAATGGCATTGAAGATGATAAACCATTGGTAGAGACATTTGGAATGTTATGATCAATGTTCTTTATATTCTAGAACATCTTATGAATGGCATTGAAGATGAAAAACCATTGAAGAATTTAAACCAAACTAAATAAAGGAAAGTATCATATGATTGCAAAACTAAGAACATAATAACTTTTTCATTAAAGCTTGACGAGTTTTTTTTTTTTTTTCATGAAGAAACATAAATGTGAAAAAGGTAAGAAAATGTACTTTTCTTCAAGAATATTAGATGTTTTGGATGCAATGAGGTGAGGAATTGCTACATCACCAATGAGAACCTTATTGAGGTCCTTCACCACATTTGGGGAGATACACATTGCGTAAAAAAGATGACCCTTTGAAGACTTTTCCCAAGGACCATTAACTAAGGGGGAAGAAGTGTTATCAACATACAAGTGTGGAGCCAATGTCAATCTTGATGGATTATTACTTAAATATAAAACCCGAGAAGAGACAAAATTCATTATAAACGGAATAAGAACTTATCTTTTTTTTATCGGCAAAAATTGTAACTTATCTTGATTAGGATATTAATTGAACTATCTTGATCGGTTTACAAACGCTTCTTTAATACATAAAGTGACGATTTTCGTGAGATATATGTGTAAGTGTTTAAAAATGTATATCTTAATATATGTAATGATGAATTATCAATATTAATGGGTTATTATGCTATGGGAGCTTTTGTTTCTTTTAAGTGCTTGTGAGTTATAATAATGTGAGTTCTTGTATTTATTCTTGATGTGCTTACTTGTGTATCACGAATTGTTTTTTGTATGATTTGTACTCTTAAAGATGAAAGCACGTTCAAAGATTCATTAGTGCATTCGGATTAATTAAGTAAGATGATGATCGAGAATGTGTTGATGTGTATAATGGATGGATTTGTTTACTTATTCTGTAATTTTCTTAATTATAAATGTCTCTTACATATGTAATATATATACATCACTCTTTTGTTAATGTTGTTTATAATTTTATTGTTTAGATAAATGCTATTGCACGTCAATACAAGTTTAATAAATAATAAGAAGTTGTAAGTGACAAAATACAAACTTATTTTATCTTTATTTTAGATGTTCTTGATTAGGTATGATATAACGTAGAGATAATTATTTATTTATTTTAATTTTTTTATAAATGTTTTAAAGTTTTATTATGATTTTTATTATTTACAACTTGTAGAGTACCATTTTTAATATTTAAGAGTACATTTATTTATTTTCGTTTCTATAAGTTTATTTAGAAAAATAATAGCCATATGAATTCTTTTATTTTCTTATTTTTCATTTAGTTAAAGAGAAATTGGGTTAGAAGGCTGTCACGAAGATAATTTATTATTTTATACTTCAAATATTAAAATCTATTACCAAATTTACTGTATCAAAATCCTTAGAAGACAAGGCCTAATTTCCTTATTGATCATATTACTAATATAGTTACATTAAACTATCACTAAGATTTGTGTTATACCAAACTCTTAGAAATTTGGTTTCAATTCTAAATTTAAAGAGAAAGTTCCAATTGTTAATCAAACTAAACAACAATTTATACATGACCAAACCCAAAAAGAAAAAGAAAAAAATTAAGCATAGAGAAGTATAGATGTTGTACTGTATGGCCAGTAGCAACTATGGCCGACAAGTATCCAGGCTGACAAGTGCCAGGTCGACAAGTAACCAGGCTGAGGAGTAACCAGGCTAACAAGTGCCCGAGTGACAGGTACCAAGCCAATGCCAACAAACCAACATCTCCACTACCTTTGCATTGGGAACAAGCACCTTACATCTGACAAAGAGACAAATCCCAATAAACAACGCTCACATTACCTGACAAAGAGGGGACCACATGCCTTCCCTGTGTAAGAAACTGCACGTCTCTCCTCTGACACACGGGGCAGAACAACAATCATGCCTTGCGCAGAAGAGACTGCACGCCTTCCCTCTGACATATAGTCCAGAACAACAACCTCATGCAGGGAAGACATACGTCTTCCCTCTGAGACAGTGTAGAACAGTCATCATATCTCTGAGGGCCAAGAGGCTATACATCTTCCTCATAACACCATGCATAACGGTATAAATAGAAAATAGTGAGTATAGCTAAAGGACTTTTGGAAAATTTGCCCCAACTCATACTATGGATTTCTGATAATTAAGAACACCAGTGAGAGAGAGTAGAGTACTTACAACAAGAATCTTCCCTTTACTCCGACGACCGAAGAATATTGATTTGTAAAGAGATCGGAACAGTTGGCACTTTGAAGTCTTGTTCTCAACCTCAAGGCTCCGCAAGAACTTTTATTGTTCTTGGCTCTTAGGCTCTGTAAGAACAGATGTTATCAACTTGTATGAATAAAAATAATAATAGTTTGTGTCATAGATCAAACCGAATACAAACGAAGCATAAGAATTCTTTGTTAATTCCCTAACCACTACCGATACTTTGTCGCGATTAAACATTTAGTTGTTTGTTGAAACAGTTGATGAATCACAAGTATGTTGGGGTTTTCAATAGCCCTGCATATCTGGTGAACTTGAATATTCCTGATTCGATTAGTATCATTAAACATGTAGATTTAGGGACAATAAAAATGACGTGATACTTATATTTTATTATTGTATGAAGTTCTTATATTAATAGTGGTTTATTTATTTTTTCAACATCCATGGACCTGTCACTATCTACATACATAAGTGTTAGCAAGAGCCACATCAAACACACATATATATACTCATTGATTTGTTAAATTGATGCTAGAAATTTCAATGGATATAAATAACATGTAATGGAATGGATATCAAAAACAGACTCACACGGCTTCAGATGCTGCAGTGTCTACTGATAAATCTTGTAAGCAACTAACTACTTCTTGTCTCTGTAAAGATTCTGTAAGCTCTATTACAGAGTATTTTATGCACTGAAAACATTTTTTAAAAATAAATATGGCACTTTTTAGTACTAAACAAAATGAGTAGACTGAATAGTGTAAAAAGTATGATTTGTGGTCTATACAATTTTTGCTAGAACAATAAGGAATCTTCAACTCTTTTTCCAATAGAATTGTAGTTCCCAACCTTTCTTTTGATTTTAATACTTTGAAAAGTATTATCATCAGTCATCTTCCTTATCAATGTGGCTCTGTTTGTTAAATTCCAGAGAATCAGTTTGTCATCAGGTACCTTCTTAGGCAGTCTACCTCTTACACTTGGTCTCAAGTATCTTTGTCTTCACTGATATTTTGACATTTTCTTCTCTGCATATGGTATGTTACACTTTGGCTTGTTTATTTCTTAGGATTCATACCCTTAATGTTTGCATAATAGGACTACTTTTTCTTACCTGTTAGTTTGATAAATCTATTCAGCATAGAATAAACAACCATCATGATACATATAATATACACTATAAGAAAAAAACTATTTAAAGACCAATTTTTAGCTACCAAATGAAATGGTTGCTAATTATGATCAAAATAGCTACCAAATTAGATTTTGGTTGTCAAATAGCTACAAAATAGAAGTAATGATTGAATTTAGTGACCAATTAAGTCAAGATAATTTGTATCTAACATTAGCTACCAAGGTTTTAGTAACCTATGCCATTAGATTCTAAATTATTCTCTAACTTAATTAGATACCAATTTAGAATCTAATGATATAGGTCACTAAAACCTTGGTAGCTAATGTTAGATACTAATTATCTTGACTTAATTGGTCACTAAATTCATATTTTGTAGTTATTTAGCAACCAAAATTTAATTTGATGACTATTTTGGTCACACGTAGCAATCGTTTCATTTGATAGCTAAAAATTGGTCTCTAAATAGCTTTTTTCTTGTAGTGATAATACCATTTCCTTACTACTAATTCACAATACAATAGCTTACAATTTCTGCAAACAGTTTCTCTTTTCATTATTGGAACAACAAATTGAATTAATACATATATCTTTGAAGAAAAAAACTAAACAAGCACCCTAGTTGAGTGCTCTAGTGTTGCTACTTCTTTTCTTTTGTTCCATTAATATAGATGAAAACAAGTGAATTTAACGAGATTGACTATCTTGAACGCTGGTTTGCTGGAAACTATGAAAACATGTAGGAATACCATAGAGAATTCAGCAGGAAAGTTCTCATTGCTCCTAAAGTTCTTAAGATGTTATGGCTGAAAGAGGAGAAGCTAGATGATGTTAGAGAAGCCTTGAGGTTTCAGAAACTTGAAAAATTTGTGAGATTGTTTGGAAATGTTTATCCAGATTTGGTCAAGGTTTTTCTGACCAATATGTGGTCTATTGAAGAAGCCATCTATTCTCAAGTCAAAGGAATAGATATCTACATCAATGGTGATGTTTGGTTGGCTATTGTGGGGCTGAGGAATGCTGGAATTCTTATTGGAAAGAACAACACTGTTGGATTGGAAAGGTTCAACAAAGCATAGTTCTTCAAGTCCTGTTTGAGGAATCCTAATAATGAATCCAGGAGTTATTTAGTGGGTGGACTAGTTGTGACTCCACGCATCCTGACGTTCACTGTGATCTGGTTATTAACATCGAGAGGATTCAACCATGTTGTACTTATTGAAGAAGATCTCATGATGATGTATTGTCTAATGGGGAAGATTCAAGTCAACTGGATCAGTGTGATCAAAGAGTATCTGATTAAGATAAGGAAGAAGGTCGAATACAAAATTCCTTATATTGTTCTCATATCTCAATTTATTGAATATTTTGAGATTGATACTGAAAAAGAAGTGGTGGAACAAGCAAAGGCACAAAATGATGATCATTGGATCTGCAAAGCTGATTATGACAGTTCTAATCCTCAACTAGTTGAAGAAGATGATAATGGTGGAACAAGTGTTGTTGTTGCTGATGAAGGCTATGATGTTCCTATACATGATGTTCCACACACTGGTTATGAGAACTACTTTGCTGGTTTTGAGGAACGTATGATGTCACAGTTGCATACCATGCATGAAGAAGAGAGAAACCACTATTAATATTGTAAAACCAGGTTCCAAAACATTGAAGGATCTCTTGAGGATGTTCAAAACAAGTTAGGCCACATGTTCTTTAATCCAGATGACTGAGCTTGTTCATGCATATCGTTGTTGATTTCTTCTTTCCTCACTTTGATGAGTGCAAAGGGGGAGAAGTAGGTCTGATGTGTGTTTAGTAGGTAGTAATGTGCGTTGCTACTAGGTCTGATGTGTTGTTGTTGGTTTAGTTTGTTGTTTTTATTTCTATTTTATCTATTGTTGCTGCTATGTTGTTTTCTGTTGGTTTATCCAACTTTGCTGTTCTGATGGGTATCTAGTTTGTTGAAAGATGTAGTAATCTATCTATCCAATGTATGATGTAAAATCCGGCTAATCAAGTCATTCTAATTTGCTGCGCCGATATATTGTGAAATGAAATATGAAGTATCTGTTTTTATGTTTAACATGGTTCTATTTCTAATACTATCTCATTTCTTCTCTTTGATATTATAAACGAGACAATGGAGTATGGGGGAGCAATGCCATGATTGTAGAAAAATCTGATCTGAATTGGTTTGAGAATGATAAGAATTCTAACTAATTGTTTCAGTTCAATCAGTTTGATTTTAAATATTTCTCTGAACCTGTTGAATTTATAGATTACTAATCAACGTTGTTACAGGTTGAAGCAATACAACACAACACACACGTGTTTGCTTTCATCAAATTAGGGGAGATTGTTAGCACCAGGAGTTGCTGAATATGATTTGATGAAATCAACACAAGAATGAAGTCTATAATGGATCTTAGCTTGCAACATGAAGTGCATGAAGACTCATAGAGCTTGATGGAGTGCTGGTCTTAGACTTAAGTTGCGTGTGTTTGTGAGTACTGCCTTTGGTTCAAAATCATATGTTGCATGATTGATAATTCGAAGTAAGCTCCAAAATCATTTTGCTTAATAATATTTTCAAAAGACTGAATAAGAACAAATCAAATTTTGATAATCTATTTTAGAAAGGGAATTAGTAAACTGTTTTCAAAATTTGGGATTTTCTGTTAAGTCACAGAATATTTCAATTAATTGGATGACTGACTCAATTGATTGAAGTTTTAACAATCAGCTAATCAGTTTTCTTATATAATGACCATGCATGTGTTTTTCACATAACGAGATATAAAAATCATTCTGAGCAATACTAGTGAAATTTTTTGAGAGAAAAAACGTGCTTACACTTTGTGATCATTTGACAACTATTTTTCATCAAGAAAACTGATCTTGGAGCTTTACTGTTGAATTGATCTTGTGTAACTGGGATCTTGATGCAGAGCTAAGTGTTCTACTCTGATCTTAATACATTTTGTAATCTGTTGAGTAGTATCACTATTGTATTCATTGTATTCTTGATCATTTCTTGTATTGTGATTGTGGTGTTACAAGTTACACAGTGTTGTAATTGTAACTGGTTTAGTGCATAGGGTTCTGCATTAGTAAGGCACCTACTGCAGGGTTCAGTAGTATGTATTTGCTGCGGCGAGTAGTGTGTATTGCTGGGAGCAGTGATTGCTTGTTGGTGCAAGTGTTTTGTATTGTGTGAATTGATCTTGGTGATCTTGATTAGTGGAACTCTTTGCTAGTTGGCAAAGGACTGAACGTAGCCTTTGTGGAAGGGTGAACCAGTATTAATCTTTGTGTTCTTGATCTTTCTTTCTCTTTTCCTGAACACTTATCTTTTCTGTTATCGCACACTCAATTAATTGTTCTCCGCGCTTAACTGATTGTTCTTTCTGCTGTTATCAGTGCATTTTTCTAAAATGGTTATATTTTTCATACAATTGGTTGGAACTATTTTTGATTGTTTTGATGTGTTGATTGTTTTATGATATTACAATTTGATTAATAAAATTTCTAAAAGTATATTTTCTTGATTCAAATTTTTATTTATTGATCTTACTATTTTATCTGAACTGTTTTACTGAGTGATTGATTTGTTGTACACTGTGATTACTGTTTATCTACTGGATTGAATTTTCTTTAAGAACACCTTTTATAATCAACTGATTGCTTCCGTTTCTGTTTTTGATATTGTTTTGTGATGACTATCTTTCGCAAGTATACCAAGTCAAGAAGTAATGTAGAGAAATAAGTACAAGTGTCGAATCCACAGGGAATGGTATTAATCGAGCCTCAGCTAGTGGAGCAGCTTAAGCGAAAAGCGTTTAAGGATTTAATATGGAACAGATTGGGTTGTGTAAAGATGAACAATAAAATAGAGTATAAATGCAGTAATGGGGAAACTATCTTGGGATTGAACTCATTAACTCAACTATTTGTATTCTTAACCATAAATCATTAATAACGCATGTTTATCCTATGACTTTGCACAAATAAGAT
>Ga0099825_1009882_pt1 | contig 10649 bp, 4 predicted proteins | sample SiratroredBW_FD_76838 | JGI IMG/M metagenome (GOLD analysis project Ga0099825, IMG submission 76838) | Root nodule microbial communities of legume samples collected from California, USA - Siratro red BW | ecosystem: Host-associated > Plants > Roots > Nodule | place: USA: California | collected... | reverse complement strand
TCTTGATTTGTTCCTACACTGCACATTGAATTAAATTGAAAGATTGAATTAATTTTTGGTAATCTTGATAAAACTGGTTTAAGTCCTCTGCTGTATATTGATGTGTGCAATGTAACTTGAATTATGTGTTGATTCTGATTATTCTAATGTAGTTGTTCATGAAATCTTGATTAACAGACTGTTTCTTTTCAAACATTATACTACATACAACATTAACTGGAAATTGATTGCATTGCTGGAAAATTTAATAATCTGCAATATCACATATCAGTTTTAATTCTGAACAAATATGATCTGAAAGTTGTTCTGTAATGTTAGAAATCTGAGTTGCTGCATACTTAAGAGTTCATTACTGCAGTGTGATTCTTCATACTTTTACTGCAAGAATTGTGTATTTGATCTTGTGCTGACATTGAAATTAACTGATAATTGACTTTGGCTGAATTATTGTGATACTGCAGAATTGGTATCATTGTTGTGTGTTCTTGGTGAAACTGAATAATTGAATCTGCATTCTAAATAATTTTCAATTCTGCATCAATTACTGGTGGTAGGAAATTTTATCAGATTTATTAATATTGATTGAAATCAGTGTAGTGCTGTGTTAGGAGTTTTAAATTAGTATTTTGTAATTCTGTTCCTCTCTGCTCTCATTCAAATTTGGAGTTGTATGATCTTGATCTGAGTGTAATATTGCTATTGGAACTGTGTGAATTTGATCTGATTAATGTGTTGCTGTGAAATTGCAATTCTGTGTGATTGAGAATCTGCTGTGTGCTTATATTTGTCAGTATAACAAATTGATTCATTCGTGCCTTGAATCAATTTATTTCTTTACTGCACCCTATATCTTTAGCACCAAGATTCATTAAAGTTCTTCAGATTGCGAAAACTATTTTCAAAGGTCTAAATTGGTTAAAATCTTTCAAAGTTCAATTCACCCCCCCTCTTGAACTCAACCTAAAATGTTTTCAGTTAACATTAATATACTTATTTCTAATATTATTATTACTAATATTATTTTTATTACCCGTATTAATATTATTAGTAATATTAGTATTTTAAACTTTATTCATTTATTATTGTTATTATGAATCTTATTAATATTATTTTTATCAATATTATTAATATTATTAATATTATTACTGATATTATTTATATTATTGATAATATTATTATTGTCGTTTTTAATAATAATAATAATATTATTATTATTATTAATAGTAATTACCCCAAATTTGAAAGTTAATTTTTATCTAAATTTAGGTTTTGAATCCTGAGTTAAAGTAAATCATTTTATCTGAATTATTGTAAAATTTCAGCTATAAAAGAATGAAGAAAATGAGAGATTGGAAGATTCATGAAGAAAAGAACGAGAGCAGCTGTCAAGGACGAAAGCAATTCATCAATTCTTCTTCTTCTCTAGCAATCTTCCTTACCTTAGGTTGTAATGACTACCATGAGTAGCTAATTCTTCATCTTTGGGATTGAATGTAATCTTTTGAACTCATTTGTGTTTCGGTGATTTTTATATATAATATTCAGTTTCTACTCAATTGGTATTTTAATCTTGTGCTTAATGCTAGATTTTATCTGATCAATAGAGTCTTGATTTTGATTCTTGAATTTAATTGGGAAGTACTTTTCAGTTTCTGATCTAGATGAAAATACTCAATATATTGGAATACTAAGGATAGGTTTCGATGTATTGATTGCGTATAGCATATGTTCTTAATGCTGGGTAATTTACTAAATAGCGGAGGGATTAGTGTTTAGGAAATTTTTCTTATGAATTTCATGTTAGAACAATCGGTGTGAATGATTTTTATATGTGAATCAATTGTGAGTAGTTACGGATATTGTATGTTTTTATCAAATCCAAAATACGAATGAGGGAGATAGATGAAGTTCAATTCACACTCCCCCCCACCCCCCTCCCCCCCCCCCCCCCCCCCCCCCCCCCCCCCTCCCCCCCCCCCCCTGCCTCTTGAACTTTTGCCCATCTTATTTTTCAACAGAACTCTCTCCATGTTAAACTTTTACAGCATTGTTAGGAGCTTCTCCTCCATTTCCATTCAGTGCAGTCTTTCCAAAGCTTCATCCAAAAGGTTGAACATTGAAGCAAAGCACCAAAAAGGAACTCTATTAGTATAATCTAAAACAAGGTAGGTTTTTATAGTATATAAATAATGAATTGAAATTAATTTTAAAATATTTCAAGAAATTTTGATAGTTGTTTTAAAATTATCAGAATTTACTTTTTCAAATTTCTTTTGAAAAAAATGTTAAAATTTATTTCGACATTCAAAAATTTCAAACCAAAAAACATCATTTGTTGTTTTATAGATTGAGATATATTTTTTTCATTTAATGTAACTTTTCAATCACATATATCATTTATCTTTTGGACTTAGACTTAACCTGAACATAATATATTGATTAACTTGAAATGGTGATTTGACTTAAGTCTAACCTAAATTTTCTCATACAAAATTTAGATTTGAATTGAATACATATTTTTTTATATTATAAAACTTTACTTTTAAGAATTTTCGTTATTTTAAATTTTAAATAAGTTTTTATTGACATTTTAATCTTATAAACTTTTTCTTAGGCAGACTTTTTGGTTATGTAATAGCTTTAGAATAAAAACTAACCTAGAATTTAGCTTTAGAGATAAATATGATAACACTTCAATATTTTTTTATCAAAAAAGTTGTTTAACTAAAATATAGTTAATCAATTATTATTTTTATAATAACAATCATCAACTACTCTAACAAGATATTTTGTTTTATTCACATAAAAACTATTAGCTCTCTCTAAAAAAAGTTGTTCTTTCCATTTTCTCTAAAATTTCGCCTTTCTTCCTTATCAAAATGACGATCAGAGGTTATTCCTAGATTCCTGGTGTTGAGTAGAGCAAGATTGTCCAATCAAACTCTTGAACAAAGTTAGGTTGTCCGTGATTTTAGGATTTTAGAACTCCTTTGAGTATCTCTACTTTATAGAGGTAAGGTAAGCTAGTTGTATGTTTTTATATATATTGTAATTACTTATCTGGTGAATTTGAGTAAGGGAAGCTAGTTGTATGTATTTATAAATATTATAATTACTTGTCTGGTGAATTTGGGTAAGAGAAGCTACTTTAAATGGTTTTAATGGATATTGTAATTATTTATTTTATTAAATATGAATTGGATGAATTTGAATTGAATGGAATGAATGTTTATATATGGTATGATGTAGTGTCAATTTTTGTGAATGATGTGGTAAGTAACCGAGACATAGTATCTTTGGGAAAGGAGATATTCGTGTTCAGATTATTAAGATGTGCATTGTTTGGGGATTCGATCTATCTAAGGAGGTATCCCGACTCTATTGGTACAGTAGATTCATATAGATGAAGATTATCAGTTAGTAAAGAGTCGAAGGAGGTTCATATGGCCATCGCCGAGGTTTGAAATATGAGCTTATCGGAATAGGAAATATGGATTAACCCTATGCATATGAGAACTGTACCTGAGGTTTTAAATAGGAACTAATCAGGATAGATTGTATCCGTAGATCGGAATATACGGATGGTATATGACAGGTGCACTAAGTTTGAATTGTTGTTGTTTCGTTGAGATAGAAATTAAATTTATGAAAATACATTTTTTAAATTCTCTAGCTTACCCTTATTTTTGCGTGGTGTTTGTTTTGCTTTTAAATCTGCGATGATAGTGTCTTACACGTTAGCAGAGGATTTGATAGGTGGTGTGATTCCTTAGTGAGCTGATGGAGAAGTTTTAATTTATTTTATTTTGTGATTGTAAAAAGATATTTTTAATAAATTTTATGTGGAGAAGTATATTTTGAAATATATGATGAATAGATTGATATTTATATTCAGATTTATTATATAATCCCTATGCAATAAAGTTTCTAATACATAAAAAATATGGGATGTTACAAATGTGGTTCAAGATCGATACCAAATTAACATGTCTAAATATGCATAATAATTACTATAACTAAATATAATAATATATTTATATTAAAATAATTATTTTACATAAAAATTTCTTTATTATATTCTTATAATATTAAATAGATAATAAATAACATAATTTTCAAAATTGATAATAATAAAAATTTAATCTAAAAATATGACATACATATTTAGTGTTGTACATTGTTATGTCCATATAATATATTCTCATTTTAAAAGTTATTTTTTTGTATATAAAAATATAATATAACATAAGTTAGTATCTTTATAACATATAAATAATGATTTGAAATAGTATTTTCAAAATTATCAGAATTTACTCTTTCAAGATCTTTTGAAAGAAAATGTTAAAATTTATTTCAAAATTCACAAGTTTCAACGAAAAAGAAAATCATTTTTGTTTTATAGATATAATTTATTTTCCTATTAAATGCACGTTATCAATTACATATATTCTGGTTTGAAAGATTGATGTTGATAAAAAGAATATATTTGAAAATACTACATACAATTTAAATGAAAAAAGGAACTTGTATGGAAATAATATTTTTTTCTCCAATAGAAATCTGTCAAATTTAAAACTTTTATAAAATCACCTTTTAAAAATTTAAAAAAATGAGCTTAAAATTTATATAAATTAATATGTAACTAGATGTTATCTTTATACCATCATTAAATGTTAAAAAACTTAGTAATTAATAAATAATTTTTATTACTATATATATTGTAAATATATAAATAAATATAATTAAATATTTAAATTTATATATAAATTAAAGATATATTGTACATAAACAAAATCATAACAAATGGCAGCTATTTTACAGATAAAATATTACAATAATTAAATATAATAATATTTTATATTAAAATAATTATTTTTATATAAAAATTTCATTATTACATTTTTATAATATATATAATAAATAATATTTCATTATTTTTCAAAATCAATGATAATAAAAATTTAATTGAAAAATATTACCTATAGTTTTAGTGTTGGACATTGTTATGTTATTATTACTTATAATATATAATTTGCATTTTGAAAGTTATTTTTTATAAAAAAACGTATAATCTAAAATAAGGTAGTGTTTTTATAGATGATCCAAAAAATATCATTTGTTGTTTTATAGATATAGATAAATTTTTTTTCAATTAATGTAACTTTTCAATCAGATATATTATGTTTTGAAAGAATGATGTTGATAAAAAAAATAATATGATGCAAAATAAAATAAATAACTATTTCAAATTTAAAACTTCCATCCAATTTTCATTTTCTCCAATTGAACTATTTCCAATTTAAAACTTTTATTAAATCTTCTTTTAAAAATTAAAAAATATGGTGAAGGAGTTTAAAAATTATTTAAATTCATATGCAACTAGATGTTATCTTTTACTATAAAGTAAGTACTCAAATCTATATAGAAATTAAAGATATATTGAAAAGATTGGAGATAAGTATATGTAGGTATTATAGATAACAAAATCATAACAAATTGGATATAAAAAGGTTTTTTCAGCATCATATAACATTTATATATTTATTCTTCTTCATCTTTCCTCCAAGGTCATAAGATTGTTTACATCTTTCCTTTTCTTCTTCATCCTTCCTTAATAAATTGTTACTTCTTTTCAGTTCTCAAATAATTCTCTTTACAACGAGTTTGAGTTTGAGCTAAGACAACTTATTTGAGATACTCTCTTGGTTGCCTGCAGAAGCTATTTACAAATTTATGTCTACATGTAACTTTTTCAGAAGAAAATTATTTTGTACACAAACAAGTTCAACATGGATTGTTAAAGATTGACACTTGTTTCTTCATTCAACCAGAAATTTCCATTGGTGCAATTTGGAAGTTGAATTTCACCCTTTACCTGATCAAGAATCATCAGTTGGGGTGTCTAATAATACTCATGCATATTTTTCCAAGAGTGCCAAGATTTTTGAGTTTATACAATGGCTTGATTCTCTGTTGTCTAGCGAGTGAGAATGAAGTAAATTTTTTTATTAGCAACCCACAATATAGTCTTGCTGGCCTATTCCAACTCCCGAGCACATCCAAAATACTGTTGGGTAATACGAGGGGGCAAAACCGGAGAGATCTCACAAGAATGAGAATTGAGCCAAACCCACACAAAGGAATGACACCACCTTCAACCCAAAACCTTCAGGCTTCTCATTACTGAAATTTTTTTCACATAAAGTCAATCTTCCATTTTCGCCTTCCAAATATTATAATTGGAGTTATTCGGAGCAATCATGTTACTAGTGTTAGTTTCCATTGTACACCAAACCACAAGCTCAAAACCGATAAGCTCTGATACTAGTTGATGGGAGTCAGGTAGTGGAAGCAATAAGATTCACTTTTATCAGAAAAATATGGAAACACCCTGAACGTAACCAATTAATCCAAACAAAACCAATATACAGTCGAAAATAGAAGAATAAATCAACACACATAATTAACGTGGGAAAAACCTCTCAATAGAGATCAAAAAACCCACAGGACGGTAAATACTCCACTAATACCAAAAGAAAGGTACAATGAGTCTCACAAAATTAATCACAGAGCATACCAATACAACTCTTCCTAATCCTCAAAACGGACACCAACAATGGCACAAAAATATCAACTAATTGAAATTAATAAGGAAGAGTTCAAGAATCTCGTCACTAGAAAAATAGACAATTTTCATGAATTTTCTAGAAACAAATTACAGCTCTGATCTCAAATCCGACCCTCGAAAACAATGAACTGTGAGTGGTAAAATTTTGGTACAAATTTCAATGCAATTGGAGAAGATTTCACCGTTGGATTTCTGAAACAACCAAGACTGACGGTAAGAGGAACTTGCTGCGGACAACAACTCTTTACAAAATTCCTTACACTTCTACATACCTCTAGTAGACAATCACACTGTCCAAATTGAAGAAATATGAGTGAGAAATCTTCAATAAAAATTGCAGCTCGATCAGACAAGGTTCACTACTAGAAAATTGCCAAATAGTGACCGAAAAAATCGGTCACTATCGGTGACCGAATCACTAACCGAAAAAATCGGTCACAAATTCGGTCATAGATTCGGTCACAGATTCGGCCATAGAATCGGTCACAAATTCGGTCATAGAATCAGTCACAGAATCGGTCACATAATCGGTCACAGAATCAGTCATAGATTCGGTCACAGAAATGGGTTACAGAATCGGTCACAGAATCAGTCACAGATTCGGTCACAGAAATGGGTCACAGAATCTTGATTCCTTGTTATCTAGATTAAGTTTTAGTCTGTTAAAAAAAATTTTAAATGGGAAAAATTTTAGTTATCATCAAAATATTTTACGCATTAAAAGACCTCATTTTTTAATATAATTTAATATGTTAGTAATTTTGTAATTTTTCTTTTACTACCATAATTTAGATGATGAGGCAAGCGTATTAGTATCAAATTAATATGAATTCAAATTTAAATTTATTATAAAATTAAAATAATAAATTTTTTCAATTTTCAAAAGTGATTTCATATTTAAAACTTTTAAAAGTAATGTAGCAAAGAAAATTAATTTATTTGGTGTGTATGGAAAATGTGAGAAAATATTTGATGAAAGAGTACCTTTTATTTAGATGAGGATTGAATTTTATTACAAATAAGAATGATGTATATCAATAAAAAAAATATACAAATATTAAATTCTTTGATTTACTTAATTTTATTTAAACTAATGTTGTTTGAGTGATAATTTTGATGATGTTATCTAGGTTTTTTTTTTTCTTAATTGTTATGCTAATATGATCAAATTATAAAATATAATTTTCTTTTTCAATGTTTTTGACAAAAAAATATGATTTAAAACCTTTTTTTTCATTTTTCATAAAATATAATTGATTATAGTAAATTTGTTGTCGATTGTTTTTGGATGGGTCAAAGTTATTTTTATTGATCTTGCAAATAATTTATTATATAATTTTAAAAATGTTTTTCAAAGTTGACAAATAATTGATTAATTAAATAATAATAGATTATGCTTTTTCGAAGTCCAACGTTTTGTATTTGATGAATTATATAAAATTTTAATCTATTATTTTTTATAAAAGTTGTTTTCATATGTTTAACATATAGTCGATTATAAGACAAATGGATTATACAAAATTTTCTCAAAAACTCAATATTTCAAAAATAATCTATTAGATTTAAAAATAATTGATTAAATTATTTTAAGATGACATTCATGTTATTTAGCAAATACAATAGTTAGTTATAATTAATCATAATCGGTCATTTTAATAAATAATCTTTAAACTCTTATAAAGAGAAATTTTTTCATTGTTCATTATGATACAATTTCATATTATTATTTTATGAGGAGATATTACGAGAGTGTTACACATTATAATTTGATTGAAAAGAATTATTTAATATTCATCAAAAAGAGTGATCATATTATATATAATTGCTCGACTATCTAGATTGTTAAAAGTTTTATCAAAATAACAAGAAATCCTTTCGAGAAACATATGCACAATGATATTATTGACTTGTCTTATTTGAAGTTTCTTCATATCAGCATGCGTTGTCAGAAAAAGATCTCTCCTATTCAAATTATTTGGAAATTCTCTCACGTTAATTCAGTGAAGGTCAACACTGATGGTGCTGCTAGAGGGTGTCCGAGTTTTTCGACATGTGCAGATATTTTTCGTGGTAGCAGGGTTGAATGTATATGTAGTTTCTCCTCTTTCCTTGGGGTTCAAAAACCACTCTCTCTGGACAACAGAACCTTATAATTCTCTCTCTCTCTCTTCTAAAAAAAAAACCCTAAAAACCCTTTCTCAACTTTCTTTGCTCTGTCTCGAAAACCTAAATCCCTTATCAGTTCTCTTTTCTCTTCATCTGTTTCTTGATTCAAATTAGAGATTTAGAAGCCCCATACAATTCTTGGTGTAGGATAGAGCAAGTTTAATGGGTCACCATTACTAAGTAGGTAAGTACCAATTTTTCTCTGTTCTTAAGCGGTTTTGGGGTTTTCGTAAAAAGAAGATGTGCGTCCACTTTCTTGCATGTAGTCTTAGAGACATCAAGAATAATCCTGATTCGTTTTAGATCCTAAGGGTAGGTTCCTTGCAAGCGGTAGCTTGGAGTCTTTTATAGGTGATTCTTTACTCTATATAGGTAAAGAGAGCTAGTTTGAATGTTTTTAACAGATATTGTAATTACCTTTTTATTTAGTACGAATTGGTAGGGAAAACTAGTCTTAAAAGTATATTATAGTACACTATGTTAGAATATTTAATTGTGGGATGAGATGTGATTTTGATTTCAAATGTTCTCTAACAGTGATAATGAAATTTTGTATAGTTTGATGAAATAACCAATTTTATGTTAATTGAACTTGTGAGAACAGTAGACGTTATAATGGTTAGTATATAACTACTGCCTTGATGTGAGATTTATCCTTGTATGTTTCGATGTTATGGATTGAATGAGGTGTTTAGAATGATATAGTGATGGAGGAGGGCACAGTAGAATGCTCGTTTTCTAAGTTACTTGAGGGATCACAATAGAATGAAGCATCCTCTTAGTTTGTAGTAAGCGATCTGATAAGCGTTGATTTTCAGTGATTTTGTGTAGATTTTATGATTGATTTTGTTAGAAATTAGGTTGATTTTGTTATTAATTCGGTTTAGATTTGATTTTATTTGATTTTATTATTGACTTTTCAATTTAATACGCTTTATTGTGGAGAGAGAAAATTTGTTGAGAATTAGGTTAAATCCAAGGAGAGTAAGAGAACAACGGCGTGGAAATTAAGGGAAGAGAGCATAAGTGACTTTTTGCTTAAGCTAAACGAACAACTTGGGTTAAAACTCACTTAAAGACCAACATGCGCAAAACCTAAGTTGAAGATGTCAACGTTATTGAGGGCGTGACTTACGAAATAACTGCTGCGTGATGACCTAATTGAAAGGGCGAAAGCTATAAAAGGAGGTTAGGGTCAAACGTGAAGGCACTCTCATTCACCACCTCTCATTCGTGGAGACTCTTTGGAGGCCACCGCCGTCATCAAGCTCCATTCTTTTCTTTTTCGTTTGTAATTTCATGGCTACCATGCGTAGCTAATTGTCTAAATCTTGGGATTGAATGTAAATTCTCTACTTCAAATGCACTCTTAATTTTAGTTTGATGTCATTTAATTCAATACCTCTGTTTTACGTTTCATTCCTACTTTGATTTAATTTAGATTTCTTATTATGACTGGAAAGCACCTTTCGAAATCAGAACTAAACGTAAATGCATTGTATGTATAAGTTCAAGGATGAATTATAGTGCAGTGACTGTTTATGGCAACTAATCTTAATGTTGATTAAATTATTCTAGTAACCAGGGATAGATGCTAGGTAATTTGGTTTATGAAATTCAATGCTAGAGGAATCAGGTTGAAAAGGCTTTTATTTGCACAAATTGGTAATTGGAAGTGTTAGCACCAGTGGGCTACTATGATGATTTGATAAAGCCAACCAAGTGAAGATGTTCAAGACCTTATGATCATATGAGGAATGCATGAAGATTTCATGAAGATTGAAGACTTGGTCTAGAACTTAGGAGTGTGTGTTGTGGGGTATGTTTGAGGTTTAATCAGTGATGCATGCAATCT
>Ga0099825_1009880_pt1 | contig 10652 bp, 6 predicted proteins | sample SiratroredBW_FD_76838 | JGI IMG/M metagenome (GOLD analysis project Ga0099825, IMG submission 76838) | Root nodule microbial communities of legume samples collected from California, USA - Siratro red BW | ecosystem: Host-associated > Plants > Roots > Nodule | place: USA: California | collected... | reverse complement strand
TCGTCTCTTCACATTCCCTAATGTGAATGTAGAGTAAAAAAGGTAAGTAAAAGCAAAGTTAATGCAGATAAAATCAAAGAGAGGTAAAAGTAAGGTCGATAATGTCAATTCAATCCGTCTCATTCTTCATCTTTATAATGATTATTTATTCAAACTCCTTTTGACCCAAATTTCACAAAACTAAAATCAAAGGAAACACCAAGATATGCGTGTGTGTAAAGGCCAATGATTGGAAATAATAATATAATCATAATAACGAGGATTATGCTATTGACAAACTATTTTTCCTCTCTTCAGCTCCCTTCTTTTAATTAATTTCTTGTTCTAGTTTTCTCCCTACTCTCTGTGAGTTTAACACAAGGGTGGATCTGCGTGACTTATAATTCAAGTTAGACTATGATTTGAAAATAATAACCTAAATAAAAAGTATATCTTTTAGTTTTGTTTGTTTGGCTCCAGGGTCATTTGAGCAAGACCAAGTTATTCCATAATGGGCTTTACTTCTTATTTTTTTATGTTAATTTTTAATTTTATATTGACATACAAAAGAAAAGAAATCCAATCTTAGTATTAGGTATACTATTTTTGCTTCAGTGGATGTATTGTTGAAGAATACTGATTTGCAAAAGTAATATACATTTGGATTCATTCATTTGGCAATAAATGGAGGTGACAATTTGTGCAAGAGGGCTGTGAGATCTTCTTCACAAGTGTGAAGAGATTGTTGAGGAAGTCATTGTTTTGAAATGTAAAAAAAAAAAATCTTACTTTTACCTTGGTTTACACTAATAATTGATTAGACAAACAGTGATAATCGATTATTAATGATTTTTTTGTCACATAATTGATTAACATGTATTGATAATCAATTATCAGTCTTGAACATACTTGATAATTGATTATCAATGTATTTCATTAGCGTACTTGATAATCGATTATTAGTGCTTTTGATTTGTAATGAGGTGTAGCTTAGATGATAGGTGTTTGTTCAGCATGTGAAATGTACATGAATTAATTCCTTGCATCTCCAATTTTCATTTTTTTTGCTTATATTTTAATAAAATAAATACAATTAATTATATAATAAACATGTTAATAAAAAATATTAAAAATAAAATTATAAAATAAAAAATATATAAAATAAAAAATATAAAAGAATAATAAAAGTAATAATAATAAAATTAGAAATTATAATAATAATCAAAACAAATTTATAAAATAATAATATTAACAATAATAATTTAATATATATTTTTTATTTTTATTTCAAAATAATGATAATCTTATAATTCCATCAACTAAAAAATAATAATTCATCAATCATACCCAACAAATTAATCATATTTCATTTTCAATTATTTTAACTACAATGGCAAATTTTAATCTTACAAATTTATCAAATAAAAAAATTAAAATACCATTCACACCTATCATATCACTCACAAACTTTTTCCTTAAATATCACCATTTTCCCCTTAATTCAAACAATGCAACTTTTCATACACTCTCATCTCAAATCCACTCCTTTAAATCCATATTTAGATCCAAACAAAGTCACATAATTCCTCATCAACTTCCATAGTATTCAGTCGCATAACCTCAAGTTCCTATTAGTGAGGACATCACCACATACAACTCCAGCTTAATGAATTCAATTTGTGTAGGTGACCAACCCTTCAACATTCAGCCCATTTTAATGAAGCAACCAAGAAGGCAGGGTCAAACAATTCCTCTGGGGACGTCAGGAACCTTACATGCATGCATGTACAGCGTAATCAAGAATCTTTGACATTATGAATATCTAAAAAAATCTGCACACCAACAGTGAAAAAGAACAAGGCTAACACTGTAATTGCATAATTGTCAGTTGTCATTCTCATCCTTTCTTCGCAACTTGTAAGGATGAGCATGCGAGCTTCCGTCACATTTTCGCACCCACAAATCATCCAATATCACTTAATCCAAATGCATGTACTTCCCTGCTTTCTGTCATCGTGAATAGTTGAACTATGCAAACAAACACAACATGAGACATTTCACCCCATCTGCCATTGATATGTACATAAATGGAAACTTCAAGTGGCATCATGTCTACATCGTTATGTATGAGAAAAAAAACAACCTAACAGGAAAATTCATTAGGCAACTTCATTGTTTCCTTTCAAAAGGCAACATTTTTTCAATTACTCAAGTCGTGACTAAGACTCAACATGCTTACGTGCCTAAGGCAATGATGCGTTGTTGTCGAAGCAAGCCCAAAATGTTTTCCATTTTCCACTACCTCTCAACCTAGACTTCATGTGCTTATAGAAGGATATGTTGTTGAAGCAAGCTCTAACCATGTCACTATCAGAAATTCAAGTATGAGTTTGAGTCTCACATTGAGTAGAAATAAGAAAGTTGAGCAACATATAAAAAGAAGACACAAATATATTTTCTTAAGATTTTAGATTGGAGATTATGCCATATTCTCTTATACGGATTGAATCATCTCATTGGTGCCGAATTTTTTGTGTATCCCCCTCGAATGATCCCAATAATGGTGTTGGATCCATTATTTCATATTGATAACTGACTTAGATCAATATCATATAAAGTGATCTTCGTATTATAAGTATGACATTCAAACAAATATATCTTGTTATAAAAAATAATACTACAAATAAGGATCTCTATTGAAATATTTATAATTAAAAATATTTTTATTCAAAAGAAAAAACTACTGATATAAAAAAAATTATTAAAAATTCATGTAAGTTTGAATTTCATATCTAAATATAATCACATGCTCAAATCGAGATCAACTTAAAACTTTACACGCTTATACAATAATACATTATTAAAATAAGTCCCAATTCAATGACAACCTACTCAAAACCCAATACGTGGAGAATTTGTATACTTACAGGCATGGAGAAAAATGCACTTTTTAAAACATGATTTTATCCGTTCTATTTTCGATTAACTCAAACATGACCATGGACCTAACATAAAGAGAAGTTGGATAACAAAAAAATTATAATCCATTCAATTTTACCTCTTTTATTTCACTTGAACAGAGAGCATCACGAGGATTTTGCCATTTTGACCCTAGTCCCACCATCTCCACTTCCCATGAATGAATAAGAATAATGAGGAATCAGTGTTTCTATAATTTAAGAACCCACCATTTATTGCCACCAAATTTTACTAACCAAATCAACCACCAATTCATTTTAAATATTTATAGGCTTAATTTTTATCATGATCTTTCATTTCAATAGTTGAATGTGCCGATATTCAATTGCTAGACACCATTTTCTGGTCACGTTTTGCTATATATGATCACAAACAATTTATATTTTATATCATAGTCTCCTTAATCTAAGATTTATGAACTACAGTAATTTATACATTTATTTTTACCACGTTTAACAATTTCAAAATAATTGTATTAAAAATCAAGACACATTCATTATATCATAATTTGTGATTGATAACGATATATGTTCTATAATATCAGATATTTTTTTCCCTCAATCTGTTTCAATCCGTTATCTTTTTATTATCTCTAAATTTAATTTTAATAATTCTATTTTAAAATGCTATCAATAATTTAAAATAATTTTATATCACAATTTAAATTATTTATTATGAATATAAATATATATCATATTCGAAAAACAATAAATCGTGAAGATAATCAAAAAGTAGAGTTATGATTTCATAATTATTTTCAAGAAAATACAGACAAAAATATTTTATTAAATCCATTTTTCAGATTTAACTGATAAGAGATTGTATATATACATCGCTGACTACGTTCACGTTTAAAATGAGACACAGTAGAAATACCTTCTTTAATAAATATTAACAGAAAAAATGTACAAGAATGGCACCTTTGGCTAATTATTTAAATGTAAAATTTTCTTATACTAATTTTCGTTTTTTCATTAAATTAAATTTTAAATATAAAACCATCTAATCTATATGTTAGCCACTAAAAATTCGAGTAAATTTTATTTTTTTTAAACTTCTTTCTTAATTTTTATCTCTCTACATTTAAATATACATGATTAGTGTACTGTAACTTAATTTTGAAATCTTAAATTTATAAGACTTTCATCCTTTGGATGATTAAAAAACTTTTATGTTGTTTTAAGTTACCTTCTTCCTATCTAAATTCTTTAAAGTATAAGGAAGATAAAAAAAAAGTATGAGAAATGCTTTTGTATAAATTGAGATTTTTTTTTCCTTCTGTTTTGTACTTTTCAAAATGTCATTTTTGTAGTGTTGATGGTCTCTTTTCGGTTTAGGGTGGAAGACTACATGCAAAAGGTGCTCTTAAGCTCAAATCAGTTCTTTTGAATAGTTGAGGATGTACCTTTACCTAGTTCTTATCAATCTATTTATAGAGTTGTGTTGTGCCTATATGTGGATGGATCTGGACTAGCACATATAACATAATTGATCTTATATTAACCTGACACTAAGTACATTAATCTTAATTAGGTTCATCTTGTTTTTAAGTGATCATTTTTAGGTTTCTGAAACATATTTGATGATATTTCCTAAATTATTAGGACGTCTTCTTGATCTTCTATGATGAGAATGATCTCTATTATCTATACTAGCTATAAGAAGTTAATTTAGTTTAAAATTTCAATTAAGTTATGGTGGATAATATAAAAAATTTCTCAACTTTCTTGCATTTGGAAAATTTTAGAAGAAAATGAGAGATTAAAATTTAGTTATGCAACAAAAAATTTAATATTATTGAAAGTTGTGTATATGTATCTAAATGTTAATATCCCATATTTTATCTAAGAGTATGTTAGTTGACTATTTTCATGATCTTTGTAGTTTAATTTTGTTGGTTGTGATTTAGCTAACATCAAATCTAATTGTATCACAGTGATATTTGAAGGCATGTTTGCTTAACAAAAGTTTGAGTTAAGTACTAATCAAACGATTTGAAACGAGTATGTTGACAAATTGAAAATTTTATTTAAAAGTTTTACACTAGTTGATATTTTAAAATAAAGAAACTTTTGCTCACACAGAGGCAATGATCATAATTTATGAGTTCCTCACTTTAGTGAACAAATTTTGTTCAAATGAGGAATATTTTATGAGACTCTTAATTTATATAAATAATTATTCAAATAAAAAATGAACATTAGAGAATAATTTTTTTACTTGTGTATAAATAAAAATCATAATTGAATTTAAATAAAAATATATATAAATTTTTTAATTCAAATATTTATTATCTTGAAAAAAAATATTATTGAAAACTTAAAAACTCTTCCACATAGAGTTTCAATATTTTTTTTCACAACAACTGGACAACTTAAATTTATAAAAAATCATTCATTGTAAACTATAATTTTGAAGAAATAACTAGATAATATGTATAGAGGTATAAGTTATTCAAGATTTACATTTTTTTTTGTCAAAAGAGTTTAATCTGGAACCTTGTAAATATTGCTTTTATAAAAAAAAAAGAGAAAAAAAAAAGAGTGAATTTGAGAATGAGGGAGAAAAAGCCGAAGCTTTTGTCTTTTGTTTCCAGAAAATTCTAAAGGTAATTATGTCCAATCATAATAGCAATAGGATTAATGCAACTCCTTCTTTTTTTTCTTTCTTTTTTTCTTTCTCCTAGTGGTTGCGTGGATTCTCATGGATTTTATTTTTCTTTTAAATAATTAGACAATAGGCTTGCATCATGGGTATAATTACGGGTTCAAAATTACACTTCATTTACTAATTGCACTCCTATTAAATCTTAAAATAATTAACTTACACATATATAAATAATATATTTTATATGAGTAGCTACTAGGACAGTAATATAGTCTTATTGGTGGTATAATATAAATATTAGGTTATGAAATATGTTACTTAGATATTTAAGTTTTACTAGTAACATAAATTATATATACAAATGTATCAAGTGCTAAAATTGACTGAAATTTTTTTTGCCTTCTATAGAACCATCAGAATTCAATAGGTGTACCAACTATCCTGTTATATAAGTATACCCACGATAGGTATAATTGATATTTGTTTTAAATATTCAAATTTAGTATAATTCACCACCAAAAATAATAAAATATTATAAGTGTTAGTATAATTCTTCGACTTTTTCGATAGACAAACAAATTTATTAAATAATTATCTTGTATAGTAGTCCATCGGTTTTTCTTCCTATATAATTTGTTTATTTTTTACAACTCATGTGTGATTATTTTATATTGTGATGATGATACTGGAGAAAATAAGAATACAAATAGTGCAGCATCTTATATCCAAGATTAGAGGAAACGAAAATAATATAATTGACTACAATATAATTATACAATGAAAATTATTTATTTGCTTATTTTAAAGCTCTAGAAGCATCGGCGTTTGGCCAACATGCTAATATTACAAGTGCACATGCATCCAAAAGGCCACGTATATACACAGGACATAGACATATCTTGAGAACAACTCACTCTTATGTATTAAATGTTTTCGTTTTCTTTGGGCTTATTCATCACAATTTCTGTTTATTTCTCTCTTCATTGGCTTAGCCCTATTTGTCATATTTATCACTTTGGATATATGTTAATATTTTTCCATTTTAGATATGGTGTAATTCTTCAGAAACAAAACATAGTTATGCAAAAGAGTTCTACAAAACAAGCTGAAACAATACTTTGGTTTTTTTGTAGGAGATTCTTTAATAACAACTTTTTGGTATATTCTTGCTTTTTGGTGTATTTTAGTCACTGATTGGGATCACGGGACTCCATGCTGAAAATTTGACATACCATAAGTTATAGGAATCCGATGGACCTAATATTAAGTTCTAAAGAGGAAAGTGACTACAACATTTATTCATGTACAATTCTGAAGTCATCGTCTTATTTTTTCAAAAATGTTATATATTTATCATTTTTCCGCTGCACCAAAAAATAATTGCACTTTTTAAATAATTAATGTAGCATTTTTAAAATAAAAACAAGTTTTATGCTGTATGTTCATGCATGCAGGTTGCTAAACCAAAATAATTTGTTATAATTATATTGTAAGATGAGTTGTTCATTATGTCTCCGAATGGAAAAAAAAGACAAGAGATATTCCATTAAAGATAATATATAATAATAGTTTGATCTATTGATGAGTGTTTTAAAGTAGTCTAAATAAACCTGTTTTGTTCAGCTACTTGTATAACAATCCCACTCCTAAACGAGAAATGGTAGTAAAAAAATTTAAATTTTTTCTAATTATATAGATATGGTGAAGCCCATAGGTACGAGCAGTGTTAAGTATAAGTGACCTATATTATATGCACTAGGTGCTTGTGTTTTTCTCCCATTCATCATGTTACATCATGTTCTTACACGTACAAACATTTTGTTTGCATATTCATCTTCCTTGTAATTTTTACCACAAAAGTAGAAGAAAATGTAATTTTGGAAATAGAGACGCAATGAAATGGTGAAAGTAAAGTTTAATTGTCAATTATAATAACATCATGATGGAATGTGGAATTATTCCATGGTACTATTCTTACGAAAAAGTGTCTGATGAATCTCCCAACAACTGTTTATTAAACTCAACTTAGATAAGACGACCTCCACTTACAGTTTCTCTGATAGGTGTGGAAAAAGAAACAAATAAAAATGAACGAGTTTGATGAACGTAAACAAGAAGACACAAAACTCACGAGTTCTTTGTTTCTATTCGCACTTTCCATTTCTTTCTGCTACATGATCTTAAAATTTTGAATTTATCCTCAACGTTAACAACTCCTTCCATTTGTCAAAGTTGCTTCTTGTGAAGAGATAAATATATTTTCAAAAATATTAAAAAAATAAATGATTTATTATTTTCATAAAATTAGAATTTAAAAGATAAAACTCCTCACATGCAATAACATCATGACAAAGAAGGAGGAACGTGGAAGATTAAGCTGAAACGAGTTACAAAGTTTTTTTTCTTTTCAAAAGTATACTTTTTCATATTAATATCTAAAATAGATAAAAAAGAATATTTTTTTATCAAAATTAATAAATCCCGCCAACTAGATAAGATTTCAACAATATGATTTTAGGTCAAAGATATAATTTCATACCGATCAAATAAAAGTAATATACAGCTAATTATTTTAATTAAAGACATTAATTAAAATTGTACTTATAAAAATAGAAGTGACATGATAAAGACATAAATTAAGATTGTCTGTAAATATGTAATCATTTTTTAATTATTTAACATTATATTTGTTATGTTTAGCAATTAATAAAAAAATTAATAATAATAATTATATAATAATAATTAACAAAAGCTTAAAAAAAATTAAGACATACAAAATTCTTTTAAATTAAAACAAAATAATATAATAATAATAAGAAGAAAAATAAGAATAAGAATAATTATAATTAAATTCATACAAATTTAATTTAAATTATAATAATATTATTTAGGAATAATAATGATAATAATAATATAATGATTATTTTTTAAAAAATAATAATAATATAACAAATCTAATTTAAATAATAATAATAACTATTATTATAATAATATAATAATTTTTATAAATAAAGAAAATAATAGTTGGTAATTGTTAGAGTACATGTTCATTTCCTCATTTCCTCTTCCTCTTCTTCATAAGTGAAAATATAATAATTTGATCAGATTGATTTATTGTGATGTGATAAATAGTTGATATTCTAATGATTAAAAAACTCCTTCATTTTTTCTTCTTGATAAGTGAAAACCTTAATTGTAGTAGTATGCGATTACAACTTAATCCATTTGTTGTCACTAAATAATTAATATTATATTATTAAATATAATTTTTTTATTCATAAAAATTATTATTATATTATTATTATAATAATCATTATTATTGTTATTATTTTAATTGGATTTATTAAAATATTATTACTACTATTATTATTATTTTTTAAAAATAATCTTTACATTATTATTATTATTATTACTATTATTATTTTAATTTAATTTATATAAATTTAATTTTAATTATTGTTTCAATAATTATTATTATCATTTAAATTAAATTTATATAAATTTAATTAAAATTATTTTTATTACTATTATTATTTAAATAAATTAAATTCATATGAATTTAATTAAAATTATTATTATTATATTATTTTATTTTAATTTAAAATAAATTTGTATGTCTTAATTATTTTTAATTATTATGTAATTATTATTATTATTATTATTAAATTTTTTGTTAATTATTAAATATAATAAACATGATATTAAATAATTAAAAGATAATTATATAGAAAAAATAATTTTAATTAATATTTTTAATTAAAATAGTTAACATCTCATTCCTATTTTGACCATTCCTATTTGACGAGTGTGATAAAATTTATCCATTTTAATAAAATAATAATTTTTTACCTTTTTTGATATTAACGTGAAAGAGTATATAAAAATGGAAAGAAACCTACAATTTAGCTGAAATTATTATAAATAGAAGTTATGCTCAACTTGGATTTGTACAACAAAGTAGAGCTTCCGTGGCACCATTGCTACTACTCACAACACCACCTTCTTCCTTTCAACACCACCGCAACAATCAATGGGGGACACCTACGTTTTGGCCACTCAGAAGCGCAAACGATCCGACGACGCCGACGCCGGCGACTCCAAGAAGCTCATGCTCCACGGCGAGGCGGATCCGGCGGCGGCGCTGGCCAGCGCGCGGCACGAGTTCGGGGAGCACGGCGGAGTCAACATGTCCATCGAGGCGTCGGCGACCTTCACGGTGATGGAGCCGGAGACGATGCACCGCATGTTCGCCGGCGAACTTGGCCCTGACCGTGACTTCTTCATCTACAGCCGCCACTTCAACCCGACGGTGCTGAACCTGAGCCGCCTTATGGCGGCGCTGGAAGGCACCGAGGCGGCGTACTGCACCGCAAGCGGGATGTCGGCGATCACCGCCGTGCTGTTGCAGCTGTGCAGCCACGGGGAACACGTGGTGGCGTCGAGGACGTTGTACGGTGGGACCCACGCGCTGCTCTCGCACTTCCTCCCGCGCACGTGCGGGATAACAACGAGCTTCGTGGAGGTGACGGATCTTGAGATGGTGGATGAGGCCATGGTGGAGGGGAAGACCAAGGTGCTTTACTTCGAGGCGATTTCGAACCCGACTCTGACGGTGGCGAACATACCGGAGCTCTGCCGTATGGCGCGACGGAAGGGGGTGACGGTGGTGGTGGACAACACGTTCGCGCCTATGGTGCTTTCGCCGGCGCGTCTGGGTGCTGATGTGGTGGTTCACAGTATCTCCAAGTTCATCAGCGGTGGGGCCGATATAATCGCAGGTATCTTTGTCGTCTTTCCATTTTCTCTCACTCTCTTTCAGATTCTTCCTTATTCACCACTGAATCAATAAATTAATATTAATTAATTAAGTAGTTAATTAATGTTCAATAATAATTAATTACGATCAGTATTTAACAATACTCTTGCGCCACGAGACTCTTGTTTGTATTATACTCTTTTATTACATTCTTAGATCCTAAAAGCACACAACCCAAAAATTTAATGAGAAAGAATATCTACAATTTTTTTTTTAATTTGACTATCAAAATTAGGATAGTCAAACAAATCTTTTCAAACTAACCATTTAT
>Ga0099825_1009878_pt1 | contig 10653 bp, 8 predicted proteins | sample SiratroredBW_FD_76838 | JGI IMG/M metagenome (GOLD analysis project Ga0099825, IMG submission 76838) | Root nodule microbial communities of legume samples collected from California, USA - Siratro red BW | ecosystem: Host-associated > Plants > Roots > Nodule | place: USA: California | collected... | reverse complement strand
CATTTGCACCATTTGTGGGTGTGAATCATCACGGGCACTCAATTTTGTTAGGGTGTGGGTTGTTGTCGTCTGAGGACACAAGTTCCTTTATTTGGTTGTTTGAATGCTGGCTTCGATGTATGTCTAATAAACCACCAGAAGGCATCGTGACTGATCAATGCAAAGTGAAGCAGAATGCAATACAATGTGTATTCCCAAATACAAGGCGTAGGTGGTGCTTGTGGCACATCATGAAACAGATACCGGAAAAGCTACAACGGTTTGGGCAGTACAAGGATATCAAACACATGATGAAGACTATGGTGTACGAGTCTTCGACTGTTGCTAAATTTGAAAGGGAGTGGGATGGATTTGTAACCAAATATGAATTGGGTGGTCATGAGTGTTGACAATTTTATATGAAGAACTACATCGGTAGGTTCCTTGTTATCTGAAGCAACATTTTTGGGCTAGAATGTCAACTACATAAAGGAGTGAAAGCATGAACGCCTTTTTTTTATGGTTATATAACCTCTAGCACTACACTCCAGCAGTTTGTCCATCAATACAACAATGCCTTGCAACACAACGCATAAAAGGAGTATTAAGATGACTTCACGTCCATGAGTAAGGTTATTCCTTGCGGATTTCAATCCCTACTCGAAAGACAATTCCAAAATGAATACACACATGCTAAGTTCCAAGAAATCCAAATGGAATTTAGGGGGAAAATGAATTGTGTTGTTGACAAAGTATTTGTGGAGGGTCATGCATGTAGGTATGATGTTGTCGAGGAGGCGATTCACAACGGGAAGCCATACCACAAAATTTACATTGTAGGCTTCAATCGAGCAAACATGAACATTAACTGTAGCTGTTTGCTATTTGAGTTTTGGGGAATTGTTTGTCGCCACTTACTACTCTTATTTGCACAGGAAAAGGTTACTAAAGCTCCAAATAAGTATATACTATCTAGGTGGAGCAAATATATGTGCAGGAAACACGCGTACATTAGAGCATCATATGGTTCAAAAGTCAAAGAGCCACATATTGAACGGTACGATGGATTATGTAAGAGGTTTTATGAAATAGCAGAATATGCTTGTGAGTCGGAGAATACGACAGAGTTGCTACATCAACATTTGAATGCTTATGACTGTACTAAGACATGTAAGGAAACTAGTTCCAGAAAGAATTAGAAAACGATGGATAGAGTTTTGTGTGAAGATGACCCAAGCCCCAACTCACCCGTGCCAAACACTGTTGATGTGGATAGTTCAATCCGCAGTCCTAATGTTGTTAATTGAAAAGGCAGACCAAACTCTTCAAGATTGAAGTCAAGGTCTGAGGTATTTGCAAAACGAAACAGGACAACTCATGCTAAAACCGTACAGACAACACCTGGACACGTTACATACTCAAATGTTAATGTTGGTAATGAAAACCAATTCAACACAACAATGTCCTCATATAATGGCAGCCAACCGGTTAGAAAACGTTTTCAAGTGATTGTTTTTATGTTTGTTAAGTTATCTACCGTTGACTGTGATGCCCTCTAACATATTTTCTATTTAAAACAGGTCTCACCTGTGGCTAGAGTGGGTTTTATGTCACTACTGAACTCAGTATACACAAACACTCATAACAGAGAGAGTTGACATGTGTTAAATTGTAATGGAGTTTCCCTTTTATTTTGGTTTGATGTAACAGACTTAGGTTTCTGAGCTACCACTTCATGTATTGGTCTAACTTTCTGACCCATTTAATTAGGAATATGGGGAAAGGGAGATGCCATTCAGGATTACAACGACATTTAAGAAATTCATGTAAAAGTAACTTGGTCATTAAGTTCTATTAATTTAATCACATATTTACACATGGTTAAACATATAGGGTTTGCAGAAGTCTGGACAATTTTCGATCACTCCAAATATACTAGTGTGAGCGAAACAGTAAGTACCTAAGTTGAAATGACGCAATTGAAATTTGACGTCAATTTTGAAACTCAAAATATTAATAGAAAAAAAGATTATTAATATTTAATACAAAATGGTTTTCTTACACCAAATCAATTATAGTTTATGAAATAGTTATTTTATTTTTCCTTTTTGTATAAATATTTTTTAAGAATAAAATAATTTAAAAAATCAAATCAAATTTTATTTATTTTATGAAGACTAAAAATAATAATTTTAAAATTTACAAGATGAAAAGCATACTGTTATAAGAAAAAAAAAGTTACTTATAATGGGTTAGTTTAGTTAAATTAACAAATTAAAAACAATACGAAATATGGGAAAAGGGAGATGTCATTCAGGATTATAACAACGTTTAAGAAATTAATGTAAAAGTTACGTGGTCATAAACTTTTATTGATTTAATCACATATTAACACATGGTTAAACATACAGGGTTTGCAAAAGTCCGGACGAATTTTGATCTATTGAAATATACTTGTGTGAGCGAATCAGGGCTAGAGACGTTTCATTTCACACTGTAGTACTCTGGACAAATTTCGCTCAGTCCAAATATAAAAGTCTGAGTGAAACAAACCCAAAAAGGTTTCAAAACACCCTTCAGTTTGGTGCAGAAATTACACTTAGCCCAATTGAAAATGTTTAAGCGAAACAGGGTGAGAGGACTTTTAAATGGTAGGGTGAAAATGAGACATGCACAACTGGAGGCCTATGTCTACATATCACTTAGGCAAGCAATGTAATGTTTGAGCGATTTAGCCTTCTCCACCATCAAAAGGCCTCTAATTGACGATTGGGAAGTGGGCTCTCGTTCCATCAACGCAAAACACAACCTATATTGCTCTTATTCCATCCATCCATTTTGCATCCAGTGACCATTAAACCAGTTGTTGGGTTTAAGTTATCGTGTCGTTCCAGCAGGGGTGAATTTCTTTGCAAAGGTACACCAACAGGTTTGCTTAATGTGATTCTATAAGTCATACATTAGGGTTTAACCAAATCAAGTACATGTGTATGTTCTGGGTGATTTTTGTAATTGAAATTGTGTCATTATAATATTTGTGTTCTGCATTTTCTAATTTCGTTACACACACAAACAAATTTAGCACCACCATTACACAACACGTTATGCGTGCAACGTGTTTGAAAAAATGACCAAGTGAATATTACATCAATTTTTGAACTGTCTTCATGAACTTAGTACTCACCCTATGTGCAGATGGCCACAAGGAATTGTGAACCATCCAAAAGTGTTACAAAGCATGGAAGAACACAATGTAGACAACAAAGTCGAATAACAAAGGTATTTAGAGATGATGTTCGCAAACAGAGATACCAAAAGATCAAAAATTGGACCTTCATCACTGAAAGACGGGTTGAACTAGACGATGGACAGTTTGCTGATTTTACTTCCGAGATAGCTAGGAGGAAGTGAACTAAACTTGAACAACCATTGCCTAAATTTGACGAAGAGGTGGTTAGGGAATTCTACGTCAATGCTTGGGCAACAGAACGTAAAAGTAACTAATTGAGGTCCAAGGTCAAGGGCACGTGGATATCCTATGATCGCAACACAATCAATGACTTTTTGGAAAATCCATTAGAGTTGGATGAAGGAGAGTTATGCACGTACGAACGAATTAAAAGAGGTTTGAATTTTACGTGGTTTAGAGATAACGAAACAACTGAGGCAATGTGTAAATCAGGGAGAACATTTGAGACAAATCAAGCCGGCAAAGCACGCTGTATACTTAGATGTAATATAACTACATTGGCTCAGATATGGACATCTTTCTTGTTGGCAAATATTGTCCCACTTAAACACAGTTCAGATTTGAATATGCCAAGATGCCACATCATATACTGCTTACTTAAGCAGTATGAGGTCGATGTTGCGAGCTTGATAAGTGCTCATATTGATCACTTTGTCACTCAAGATTGCATGAAGAACCCAAACCATAGTAAGGCGTTGGGCTTTCCTTCCCTAATAACAACATTGTGTGCAGCAAATGGAGTCGAGGTGATTCCGCAGGTGAAGATAAGGCCACCAATTGATACTAGGTTCATTACAAAACACCCCTCACACTATTGTACGAGAACCAATTATTAGAGGTGAACATGATCAGAACGACCTTAACCACGTTATGGGTGGAACTATGCCATCATCATTCGCTACTGGGCATACACATTGTGATTTACAACAACAGCTGAATAATTTGAAACTTCACATCATTCACCTCAAACGACAACAAGCAGCAAATGACAGGGACAAATTACCATATATCAAAGTTTATACGATGTCTATCAAGACCTTGGCCTGAGCTCAACAAAATGTCATACCCTGGATCAGTTTACGACAATTGTGCAATGGCCAGGTGACATCTTCAATGAATCAGAAGGGGATGAAACTCCATGTCTGGATAATACACCGGATACTTAGTAATTGTTAAATGTATTGTTTAGACATCCATAAAACAGATTATGTTATGTAATGTTTTGTGGAATTATTCATACTTGAAATTCGAAATTGGTATTCATTTAAGTGTTAAATTATTCAGACTTCAATCCCTGTGTATTTAAGTGATAAATTCATGATTATTTTTTCTACATCAATCACATAGAGCAAAGGAAATAGTTATTCATCATAAAACACCCTACCAATGTCATGCATTAAAGTTATGCAGTGTGATACTTAAGACTCCTATGACAGTTATTCATCATAAAACACCCTGCCAATGTCTTAAGTAAGGAATCAAACAGTTTCCATCTCCAATTGCCAGCACTGGATATACTATCTGCATAACCCTGTCTAGTTAAGTGTCTAATTTATCATTACTTGCTGACCATTACTCGTGAGCACAAAGGAAATAGTTAAAATGTCATGCAATGTGACACTTAAGACTCATGTGACAGTTATTAATCATAAAACACCCTACCAATGCCTTAAGTAAGAAATCAAACAGTTCCCATCTCCAATTGCCAACACTAGACATACTATCTGCATAACCCTGTCCACTTAAGTGTGTAATTTATCATTACTTGCTGACCATTACTCGCGAGCACAAAGGAAATAGTTAAAATGCCATGCAATGTGACACTTAAGATTCCTGTGACAGTTATTAATCATAAAACACCCTGCCAAAGCCTTAACTAAGGAATCAAACAGTTCCCATCTCCAATTGCTAGGATTGGACATACTATTTGCATAACCCTATCCAGTTAAGTGTGTAATTTATCATTACTTGCTGACCATTACCCGTGAGCACCAACGAAGACAACAATTTAGTAACAAATTGTGCCACCATTTATAATTTCACAGAAAATATCAACTCATTCATTGCTGGAAATATTTGAACACAAAGTTCAGCATAGTAAAACCTTAAACCAACTACAAATTACAATTTACAAACTGAACTTCATAATGTTCTACACAATGTACAAACTTCTTAAAAAATCGACTAAAGTCATTATCACATCTCATATAAGCTTAAAAGCCTCCAAGACAGTTTGTCGATGAACATTGTTATCGTGAAGAATTCATTGACAAACAAGATCTTGTCGATATGTTTGAAGTTCTTTCTGCACAAAAAAAATTACCATAATACATTAAGACAAATAATGAAATATATTAAAAAATCATAGTCCAAACAGAAAGTCAAGGCACACCGTCCCAATATTCCATACATGTAATCACAATCAACCCGCAATAATAGTTGCACATCCTCAACAATTAGTCCAAAGTAAAACACACATACTAGCCTATATTTAACAAACATGAATACTCACAGATTTGGTTGACGAGAGACATCTTCATTCACGACTGTAATAGGACCTGGACGACCTCCCTCCAGCAAGCACAACAGATGGTGGAGTCGACTTGCCTACAAACATTAAATTCACTCAGAAAATCGTATACATAAAATCAACATTTAACATGTATAATTACAACTGCATTGTCCACTAGCGCATGGGATCCATCATGGTCATCGATACAATTGATTACAAATAGCTCTTTAGTCGCAGACTTTAGCACATAACACCACCATTGGCCATTATAAAGTGTTGGAAAAAACACCTATAATCCGAACAAGACGTCATTATCACAACAATTGTGTGTAATAAACTTGTTTTAAATATAATGGGATATGAACTTACAAATTCACAAGCCAAAACAAGTATGAATGATGAGCAAAACATAGTTTGTAATCATGATGATTCCATGATCGACATTTAGACTTGTCCATATTCATCTCATTAATAACGTGGGTCTAAAAACCATTAACAATATATTACTTGCAAAAATATTGCTCTATTGACACTTAAAACATAAAAAGAACCAAATGAATATCATATACCACTAACCAAGGACTAACGAATAGTCTATTCACACTTCCAACGATGTTCAACTGGTTAATGGTCATGACGCATGTTGCAAACCACATGACCTACAAAACTTGATCAATTCATTATTTACAACTAACTAAGGACAACAAAATAATTATAATTCACTAAATTTACCATGTTGTCAACTCGAGCCCTTGGTTGAAGTGAAGAAATGTTCACATTAGTAAGCATTTGTCTACCAAAATCAACTACAAGCCTATGTAAACAACAACATCTTCACATAAGCATATGGTTAATATAAAACTCATAAACTTTACCTTCTACAAATATATTTCCAAACAACAATCAAAGTACCTGATAGACTCATTCTTACGCCGTTTCGTAGTGACAAGCTTATACAACCTTCCAAAATCAAGACCGACAAACCGTACGGTATAGTGAACATACAAACGGATGGGTGTCACTGCTGGACTCCGAGAAGATGTTCCCACATTAGCAACATTTCCTCCATCATGAACATTGTATTCGAGGTACCCACCAAAGACCGGTTGTGGAGTCGAAAAAATTTGACCCTCCTAACCCATGTTCGGATCCTCAAGACCCATAGCATGTCCGTGCTTAGCCGTAGTGTAGTCCTCGTGACTCATACTATGTCCCTTTTGACCCGACCAAAATAATGATAAGTCCTGACACATCCTAGGCTCCTCTTTAACCATATTAAGCTCGTCATGATACATAGTATGTTGGTCGTCATACATATTAGGTTCATGATGATACATTGTAGGTTCGTCCTCACCCATACTATGTCCAGCATCGCCCATATTCGGTCCACCCATACCTATACTGGTTCTCGCCTCACCCATACGGGATCCTTCCCTCCAACAGTTCTTCATCTGCTCTCTCAACATATGCATATCTTCCTTAATAGAGGCAATGCGCGCATAATTGGTATCAATTATTCCTTTACATTCATATTGTGGTGCCACCATCCCCTCCCAGTTGTGTGAGCATGCAATGTTTTCAGCCTGACTTTGTGGTAAGCTTCCAGACCCCCCTCTTCTTCTGTCACCGTCCACTCCCAAACAATCTACAATGTCAGTGACATTTTTGTCAGGTAACCATTTCAATTGAAAAATAAGAATAAAACTGAATACAAACCTTGTTATATAAAAATGAAGATTCAATTCTTGAAGACCTCATTGTCAAAGAAGGTTAGTCTACAAAACATGGAAATGAACTGAGCGTACCCATGCCAACGTGTTGAACAACCCACAACTGTTCAATAGAAAAACGGTACATCAATCAAATAATGTATTAAACTAAACATAAACTCCAACGATAATACATTGACCTGCAACACCGGCATACAATCGCACAGGTACATCCTCAACAAATTCTTTTGGTGATGGAAATTGTAAGAACATCTATCTAAACTACTACTTAAAATTGATAGGACTGCCCCACCCCAATTATATAAATGAAGGTCCTCCAAACTATCTAACATATAAAATGGATATGTACAAACAGTCCTAGTAATTCTAGGGAAATAGAATATGACAAAAGCAAGCAATATGTAATCCCTGCAAAAGTCATCTACATTTTTTTTGGAATTTAATTTTTTATCATTCAATTTTTCAACAATACTGACGACGGTAATATCCTCACCATTGAACAAATTAGTTACCAAACCTAAATTATTATCATTAAAACTAAACTCTTGACCAGTTATCCCTAAGCCTAACCCCATACACACATCTAGACTAGATTGAGGAACTAGAAACTCCCTAATTCTAAAGCTTTTGTCATTGGGAGACCAACGACTGACCAACTCCCTCAACAAAAGACAAGAAATGTTAATTGGTTGTGTCATCCGAACAAGCCATTTAAATGGAGTTCTCTCCAACTTTGCCTTTTGAAAACCAAGCAGTTTTTTGTTCACTTCAATAATTACATCACTGTCAACTCGGTGAAAAAGTCTCATCTACAATATCATGTCAAACAAAATTAATTATGGAAAGTACAACCATTTTTTTATTAACAAAATTTAAATGTAAAAAAAAGTCATTAACCTTAAATTCGTTGATATCAACATTGGATCTTCTTGCATTAGACCTTTTAGCAGCCATAGCTAGTTTAGAAGCAACTATTACCTTCAATTCAGTTCCTATGCATTATGTCATATTAAACATGGAAAACTGTTGAAAATTGCCATTACCATTACCATTACCTGTATTGAACGTTGAAAAATGTTTAACAATGTCTACTTAAGTGTGTAACTGTGTTACAGTTTCTGACCCCACATCACACACAACAATTATGTGCCATCATACACTCCAAACCTGAAATCATGACGGCTTTTGGACATGTAGTGTTTCACCTGTGTATTTATGTGCTTAACTACGCATAACATAGTAACCACCTATCACACCAATGTATACTCTAAACAAAACATTACAAACAGACCCAAAAATTGACAACCATAACTGCACCAACAGAGATAAAAAGCTCAGAACACAAAACACCTACGTGATGATAACAACGACGGTGACCTCCGGTACGGCGGATGCCAACAATGTGCAATGCTTTCTGTTCTAACAAACGCAGGATGACGGAGGAAGGACATGCAGATGATTAGAATTGGATGGGTTCAAGTTGGATTGCAAAACGATTCCTATGAGGCACGAAGGTTGTCCGGCTGATTAGAAGTGGGAGAAAAACGTTGGGGCTGCTACGGCGCTAAAAAGAACAAAAGAAGAAATGGTCCCCAACCCTAATCTTCAATCCATGCCACGCTGGACAGGTAACAACACGTCATTTAAAAGTGTCCACGTCAGCGCCAGGTGGGATTGTCATGTAGTTGTACAACCACGTAAGGTTGACAGTATATCATTACTCTTTTAGAAACGTTATAATTGGATCAATTTAATTACAAAAAAAAAATTCTTAATTTTTATAACATAGTTAGTATAAAGATTTTAATACTAACAATTACTTATTATATTTTATTTTACATATAGTTTTAAATAGTTATTATTAAATAAAAAATATTACCATTCACAGGAATACATGTATTCAATTCCTAATATTTCAACATGTTTCCAAATTCTTAATTTAATTACGTGAAAGTTTATTAAATTGGTTTCTATAAGTAAACATATTATTGATTTTACTTTTGTTTATTTTATGTAATTGAGTTTACTTTAGTTATTAATTTTAAGATGGTTAACACTTTTTAATTTGATCCATATACATATAAAATATTCTTAATTTAATAATTTATAATTGAATTTTAAATATATATATATATATATATATATATATATATATATATATATATATATAGTATTTTTAGTTTCTATTAAGATTAAATTCAGAATGTATGAAATTTATAAAATTTAAATTAAAATTATATCATGAACTAAACAAAAAATACATAAATACGATTTCGTTTTACACGTTTATAAAAACTATTTTCTTCTTCTATTTCTTTTTGAACTATGACCTCCATAATGATTGGTTAAATCTACACTTACCCGTTATATAATTTGTAAAATATGTTTTGGCCAAATTCAAGAGGGCAGTGAATTGAACACTTGAAAATTTTCGCAAATTGTTTGGAGAATGAATAACTTTTATGGAAACTACTCAACAAGATATGTTAAGCAAACAACAAAGGTTCAACAAACAGTTTCAGCACAATATCAATTAACTAGATACAATAAATTGTAACCAGAAAACAGTTCTTGAATACACAATATACTGTAAAAGCAGTTCTTGAAAAGTTGATTCAAGAAATCAAAGAATTAGATCAACTTCAAGTTTATAATGATTCACTGATTAAAAACCTTTTTGTTAAACAATACAAGCTATGTTAAGTGTATGAAAACAGTCTTTAATCAACAACAGTGAAAGATTGAGTTTTCTGGAAAAACAAACTGATAAACATGTTAGCACCAAGGCTAAGCACGTGATTTGATGAAGTCAATATTGTGAGCACCAAGGCTTAGCATGTGAAGCTGATGAAGACTGTCTCGTGAAGAATCTGTTGGAACCAACCTGGACCAGAATTATTCAAGTGAAGACTTGTGCCAACATGAAGATAGTGGGTGTTTAGGTCTTGGTCCTTAGTTGGGTTTGTGTGTTGGTGATTGGCTTAGTCCTTAATCACTTGTGGCATGATCCATCACTTCTGAGGTGCTAAAAAGATTCACAAAGATTTTTATTAAAACTGTTTTAATAAAAATAACCCAAAATGTTTTTGCTGGAAAACGGTTTTCAATCGATTGAATTTCCAAAACAATCGATTGAATGTGACAGTTATTTCTGTTACAACAGAAATACAGTTATGGCTGTT
>Ga0099825_1009877_pt1 | contig 10654 bp, 3 predicted proteins | sample SiratroredBW_FD_76838 | JGI IMG/M metagenome (GOLD analysis project Ga0099825, IMG submission 76838) | Root nodule microbial communities of legume samples collected from California, USA - Siratro red BW | ecosystem: Host-associated > Plants > Roots > Nodule | place: USA: California | collected... | reverse complement strand
GAGCTCATTTATTTTAGTTTTTTTTTTTTTTTTGTTAGAGATGTTTTTTGGGAACATAATTTTCATTTTTTTTTTGTTTAAAATCAAAAAAAATTATTTAAACAATTAAAAAAAAAAAATTTTCTATTTTAATTTAAATTTATAAAAAACAACTCAAAAAAAAAAAAAAAAAAAACTAAAATAAATGAGCTCTACTAGAGAAGATCCAAATTCTATGTTTGTGATATAATCTTCTCTAAATCTAGCATATGTCTATACATTAATCGAAAACAGCTTGAAAAACATCCATTAACATATGTCTATACATTAATCGAAAACAGCTTGGAAAACATCAATTATATTAAAGTATAGTCATAGTTTATATTGGAGGCAAATATAGTTTGGAGTATCGGTAATGATGAAAAAAAATATAAGATTTTGGAAGGATAATTGTTAGAAAACACACCTTTAATGCAAAGATTTATCATATTGTACTCTATTTTTCTAACTAAACAAAAATATCTAATGAAGTAGGGTGTTGTATTAAAAATATGAGGGAGTGGAAACTTGAATAGAGACAATAGTGATTTGAGTAAGAAAAGTTCCAATTGGATATTTTAATGCAAGAATTAACTATGAGAACTTTAAGTAAAAGAATATAAGTGGTTATGAGATAACACTGAAACAATGGAATACATAATTAGATCTGCATAAAAAGAAATCACATAATAGTAGAGGAGAGAAATATGAGCAATTATATAGTTTTGGAAAACAAAAATATTGTTAACAACACAGTGTCTTGCTTGGACAGTAATTCAAAATAAAGTGTTTATGAATGATAACTTGATAAAAAGAAGAATCTCTTTAAGTAATATCTTGAGTAAAAAATCAAATTAAACCATAAGTCAGGTATTCTTTTAATTGTCTCAACTTATCATGTAAGAAATATTTTGTATAACACAATAAAAAACATTTAGATAAAAATAAATAATTTAACGTGAACTCCTTTTATTTAGACTAACATTGTGAACCAACATGTTATATAATAAGTCTAAATAGAATAAATATCACAATAAAGCAGAAAACAAAAAAAAAGGTTAAATAGAAAGGAATGTTGGGTGAATGAGTAGAGGATAATGAAGGTAACTATGAAAAAAATGTTGATTTTTTTACTGTATTAAGATAAGTGATAAGTGTAAATGTTGAGTGTTTTTATATAAGAAAGCTTGAGTAGTTGTGGGTTTAAGTGTTCTTTAAAATAATAATTATTCTCGATTTGAGAGTTTTTGGATCTAAATTTAGGTTTTGAGTCCTGAGTTAAAGAAAATCATTTGATCTCAATTATTGTGAAATTTTAGGTATAAAAGAATAAAGAAAATAAGATATTGGAAGATTCATGAAGAAAAGAAATAAAAAGTTTAAAATAAAAAAAAACTCAAGCAAAAAGTCACTTAACCTAGGTCCAAAAACAAGTTTAAAAGAGTAATTTTAGGTTTTCTGATCTAGACAGGAAGGAACAAGAGCAGCCGTCAAAGACCAAAGTAATTCATCAATTCTTCTTTTTCTCTGACAGTCTTCCTTTTTTTGGATTGTAATGGCTACCATGAGTAGCTAATTCTTCTTCTTTGGGATTGCATATAATCTTTTGAACTCATTTGTATTTTGGTGAATTTTATGTATAATATTTCAGTTTCTACTCAATTGGTATTTTCATCTTGTACTTAATGCTAGATTTTATCTGAATAATAGAGTCTTGATTTTGATTCTTGAATTTAATTGGGAAGTACTTTGTTTCTGACCTAAATGAAAATACTCAATATATTGGAATACTAGAGATAGGTTTCAATAAATTGGAATACATGGAGTAAGATTACGTATAACATCTGTTCTTAATATTGGATAATTTACTAAATAACTGAGGGATCAATGTTTAGGAAATTTCCTTGTGAATTTCATGTTAGAGGAATCAGTGTGAATGATTTTTATATGTGCATCAATTGTGTGTAGTTACGGATGTTGTATGTTTTTATCAAATCCAAAATATAAAATGAGGGAGATAGATGAAGTTCAATCGCAGAGTCCTTCTAGATCTTTTAAACTTTTTTTTTATAATTGTTATTTACTTTTTAATTGTTCTTTTATGTTTGTTGAATCAAATCATCCTGAAAACAATAATTGCTTAATGAGTAATGAAAACTGATATTTATAAACAAAATTGTTCGTGGAATCCACATTCATATTTTACAAATCTATATTTCTTTTGACTTTTAGTACACTTAACAAAAAGATCAACAATAAAATAAGAAGTGAAAGAGAAAGTAAAAAAAAAAAAGGAAAAAAAACATACAAAGAACTAGATAAAACACTGAGATACAATTGGATAAGTGAAAACTAAAAAAAACATGTTGCAACCAAGTGTCTACTGAAAAATGATAATACAACAATAAACACAAAATAGGGACAAATGAAAATGTAATATACATAAATATAATTATGTAATTGTGTAAGTCTTGTATTTGTAAGAGCAAAAATCAAAATCATGTAGAAATTATCGGCAAAAGGAAACACTAACAAATTATATATTATGAGAGAAACTTCCGTGTGTGGTAAAAGAATGAACATTAATACTACACACCAAACTTTATATATTGTTTAGAGAGATTGAAACAATCACATTTGTGAATTAATATAATATATTTCTTATTGATATAAAAATTTACATTCATAATATGTGAAAAACATTTTGGTCCCTTACCTTCTTTATAATATTTAAGATTAAGTTCTTATATTTGCAATTACTTTTTTTCTGAAAGAAAAGAAAGAAAAAGAAAAAATGCACGTTTTTCATTATCTGTTATCTCCCTCTTCTATTTTATCACAAAAAGTGCAACCTTTTGGGTAAAACAAAATATATAAATAACATTATCTATAACTTTTAACTTGTATAAAAATAAAAGAATATTATAATAATTACTAGTGGACATTTATTTTCGTTTATATTCTCTGAATAAAATATTAGCAATCATTTAAAATTGTAAGACCTTTTCCTCTCTAACTAAAATAAAAGGACACAAGGAGATACTAGATACTCCATGAATGGGATTTTACACGTAAGAATAGTGGATATCCTCTATGTAGGTTAGGATATATGTTAACATAAATAATGAATGGATCAATTAATTGCACGTGATCTTATATAATTTGCTTTATTCTGTTTGGATAGGATTCCAAATATGTAATGGAAAATTATTATACACTGCACCTGGAGAGCGTCAAGAAGAAAAGAAAGATTAACAAAAAGCACAGTATTTACAATTAAAATGACAGGTAATAGATATAATAAATAAACAGATATAGAAATAGTTTATTTTTAACTCTCCAAATCTCTATCATTTAGCCAATAATCATATACATCATTATATTTTTGAAAAAATAACTCAATGGTCTATCTTAGAATAGATTCTCAACAAATTCTATATTATATTAAGCAGGTCTTAAGATTATCTGTTACATAATTATCGTAATCTTAAACAAGAGACATTAATCATTTGAGATCATTGTTTGGTAACAATATGTAAACCTTAACAACAGTAATATTTATCTTCATCCAATAGTGTACTAAATTGTCATTTTCGTTCCATAAGGACACATGCCCTCATTGCATGATTCTCAGATCAACAATCACCACCTCCAACTCCGGGTTTTATGCAAGATTCTCAACATAATATATATCATAATACAATACTTTTCATATTCCTATTTCAATTATTTGATCAAATTTATTACTAACATCTCAAAATTAAAAACATGTTTGGTTGACTTTCTTTTTAAAAAAAAAAAAAGGAAAATTCTAATTTTTATTTTTAACTTGTAAAATAATAATTTTAACTTATAGAAACAAATATCTTCATGTTATTTCTCTCTTAAAAATTATTTTGGAAGAACGGATCAGGCTCTGCATCAAATTCACATAAATCCCACGTCTCACTTATTACCACGAAGTGATTGTAAAATCAGCTGTTTCTGATGTCATAGGAATTTTTATCCCGAAAGATTAAAAAATAAAATATGTATTCTACATTTGTAGAAATAACTATAAAATATTAAAATTATATCTATTATAGAAAAATAATCAGTATTTTTTCATTTTATACGATTTAAAACTAATGTGAAATTATTTTATTTATAACATTAATTTGTTTTCTTACTAATTATACGGACTTATTTTTAGGAGTAGTAAAAGATATATAGTTTAACTTAATGAAGAATAATTAGGTGTTTTGTTCTTTATTTATTTAAAAAATATAAGTTGTCTAAGTATTCTTTATCTTTTTTCTATATTTATGTAACAATTCTTTATCCTTCTTTTTTTTTTACTTTTTAGAGCAAATAGTGTAATCTTTAGAGACATGCATGACCAGCTAAGAAAAGATTAATTATTCTAAATTTGTAATGGTATATTTATTTATTAGATTAGGTCTTAGGAGAACCTAGAGATCATCTTGGAGTGTCTTCAACTCATCCTTTTATTTGATGATTGATTATTGGAAGAAATATTCTTTTTAAAATAAGGAAAATTAATTTGAGATGTTATTTTGGATTAAGTTTAAAGAGAAACTTTTGAAATGAGGATTGAATTTTAGGTTAAACACTATGTGAGAATGTGATGATATTTTAATTTGATACTAAGGAAGGATTGTGATTACTAGTTTTAGAAGTACTGGAAAGTTTTAATATTGATTTATTCTGGATGTTCCATGTTTTATGAATTTTTTTGGATTGTTTAACTAGATTGAATCATTTGTTTTGATTGTAAGTTTGCTTATTGTATGTAAATATAGAAATATTGAATTTTGGTATTTAATTTTATGGTTTACTAGAATTAGAGAATTTAAATTAAGTGCAATTATATGGTTTGAAATTTTCATATTTTGCCATGTTGCTGATTTTATTTAAAAAGGCGGATTGTAAAAAAATGATTTGCACTAACTAAATGAATTTAACTTAAGGAGTTTTGAATCAACTTAAAGGAAAATCTTAAGTATTTTACGAAATATTTTTATGTGGATGAAATATATTTTTCTAAAGGTTGTAATTCTTCTTTTATTATCTTAATTTTAAAGATTAGGAATTTGTTAAGTCGATGAGACTTTATATTAATTTTCGAGTAGGATGCATATATAAAATATAGTGGACAAAATGTTAGCTAGGAAACTCTGAAAGAGATATTGCATAATATTATAAGAAGCAAAATGTTTTCATGGAAGAGTGGTATTTAAAGTGGAATGTGAGAAGATATGTGATTTTGTTCATTGAAATTTGTTGTTCTACATGCTTCAAAGGTAGGTTTTGGTGATAAATGAATAAAGTGGATTAGTAGAGTTCTCAACTTACTTCTGGACTTAGATATATTTCTTTAAAGAGTAGATTTAGAAATTTTCAAATAAATGAGAGAATAATACAAAATTTTCTCACTTTTCTAAATTGTAAGTTATAGTGTCAATTGAAGAGGGGATGAAACTTAAGAATAGTTAGTGAAAATTTTCCAATTGTTAAAATAAAGGTGAAATTTGTTTAATCAAATGAAACTCAGTGTATTAGAATCTAAATAAACCTTATCAATGAGAAGGTGGATTAAAATGTTTCAATTTTGTAGAGAAATATGAATAGGTGTGTAGGAGTTGTAGTCACCAACAATAATTTAATAAACATGATGATTTAAAAGGTGTAGAATTGTGAAAAAAAAAAACAAGATTTCAATAATAAGGATGTTCATAAGTATGTAAAAAAATTAATTATGAACAATTGTAAAAGAATTAGAAACATGAAAAATTATATACAATAAGATTGACTTTGGAACTTTAAATCACAAAATGATAGTTGAATAAAAAGTTAATTTGATAATACTTGTGTAGAATGTCAAAATTTCACCAAAAGTAACTTATTTTATATAGAAGGTGTTTAGAGATAAATTACCTGCTAGCCAAAATTTAAGAAAAATGAATGTGCAACTTGACAATAATGATTACATGTGCCCTTTTTGTAATTTAAAGGAGGAATCAAGTTCGAATCTTTTGTTTAGTTACTCAAGGTACATTACTCGTGTCATGAATGATATAGGTGGATTAATTTGAAAACAACTCTGCTAGAAAATTCGAGAAAGACATTTTTGGCAACATTATTTTTTCATTTTTGTCTAATCTCAGAAAAAGGTTAAGCGAAGTGTTGTCTGATGCTCTATCACATGATGCATCTATCACATAATACATTATGCGACATAAATGCATGTGTGTTCAAGAACTAATCTATAGATGTATAATTATGCAAGAGATAATTTTCACATCATGAACTTATCAAAGGTATGCGAGATTTGATTTTCAAATATTCTTTCGTGGTCCAGTAATTTAAGTATTTATATGATAAATTATCTTAATTTCAAGGGTACAACAATAACTTTTTTTTAGATATTGTTGTGGTCATTTTGTATTTATTTAGTGGCTTAGATAAATACAAAATAATCATTGGTAATAGGTATACGTACCCTTGCATGTTATTTTAACATATTTAATCTCTTTGGTTATATATATAAAGAAAGTAGTTAGCATACTATTTTCCCACAACAATTATAGTTGAAGTTAAACAAGGGATGGCATTATAGGCCCAGTTGTTGGCCTGGTAATCATTCATTCTTAAGACTGCCTTTTCCCTGCATCTCCAAGCCTTTTTAAGACATCTTCAAAATTTTAAAATATTTCAACACTTTCTTTTTTGTAATTACTGTTTTATCCTTGAGAGGTAGAGGAATTGAACGTTGAGGGTAGTAGAACCTTGAAGGTGGAGTGAGTGAGTGGCTGTGGTGGGTATTATCGGCGACGACGGAAGAGTGGGAGAGCAGCGGTATTACATGTATATTACGAAATAGGATTTCCTAAACGTATTTATGATTTTAAAAATGAGTTATGAAACGATTGGTTCCGAAATTTTAAATTTTTTAAATGAGTTACAGAATAATATAATTTTGAGAGTGAGAATGTGTTACGGAGTGGAGAATAGTTTCGAAACATTCTATTTCAGAACTGAATTTCAATGAAAAATTTCTCACTCCCAAATATCAAAAGCCGAACAAAATCTCCAAAATACATTACAAATCATTCAATACTTCAGGTACTTGTCAAATATATTCAAATATATTGTTATTGATGGACGGAACTAAAATGGCAAACCCAACACAAAGCCCAAAAATTAAGCCCACAAATTAAATGAGAGGATAAAGATTTAATATTTAAGGTATTTTTGTCTTCATACCATTATTTTAAAGGTATTGTAGACAACTTAAAAAATTTTAGAGGTGCTGAAAAAAAGACTTGGAGGTACAAGAATAAGCAGTCCATTCTTAAAATTCATAGCAGCCCCATCTCACTCAGCATTTGTTAGAGTGCTTCTTCTTGCACCCCCTTGGTTTCTTCCTGCATCTATATAGAGGAAAGACAGTTACCATTGTACCTCTCTTTCTCTTCTCAGGTGCCCCTTCATCTTCTCCCACGCCCTAGAACGCCGCTGCCGCCCTAGTAGCAAATCACTGCTTCAACAGATCAAATTCCATCATGGTGTCTCTGTTCCCATATTTATGGATTAAAAACGAAAAACACAGTGAACCATGTTGCGGCAACCATGGCTTTCTGCATCTTCGTCTTCCTCACCCAGAGTACAATTCGGAATAAAAATTATAATATTAAATTTGTACTTATACAATTTCTATTCCATATTATATTTTATATAGCGTAGTTCGGAATATATTTTTATCTTTTAGATTGGTTGAATACAAGACATTAATAAAATAATATTCAGGATTATATAATTAGGTGATCTTCTATATTACATAATCCAGAACGAACACAAGAGTATTTTTGGAAGTTAAAAAGAAATGGAGGTGCAAGAAGAAGCTCTCCATTTGCTAAAACCAGTGGTCCATTAGGCCCACAATGGAAGTAGTAAGTGTCCAACTAAATATTTTTATTTATAAAATTTCAAAATCTTATTTAAGAAACCTGAATTAAATGTGGGTCTTTTCTTCCTACACCCCCTTAATTTATTGAATATGATCACTTTCCCCTTCATAAAGGTGAACAAATAAGATATTGTTCCGAAACAAGTTTTCTAGAACAAACAAACTCTCTATCACATATGATATGTATTCCAGAAAAAAAAAAATGTTCAGAATGAGCTTCCCACCAAACTCATCGTTTTACTCTCTCTCTCTCCCTTTTTCATCCTTTTAAAATGTGCAGTCGCGATGAAGAAGAGAGGTGTAGTTGGGGTTGCCGCAGCAGCAGTGATGTACTACAGTGAGAGAGGGTATTTTAGTCTTTTTCTGTGTTAGTATTAGGGTGCAGGTAATAATCATGGGGTTCAGGAAGAAAAATCCTCAAATGTGACTTAAATCAATTATAGGCCATGAATTCAGTTGTCATTTGATTTGGATCATGACGAACTTACAGGAGCAGTTTACAATTTTAAGAGACGGATTCAGTTATGGGCTAACAGGGGTTTCCTCCATATAGATAAAATAAAAAGGACGAGGATCTCTCTTTTTCTAAATTTAATTAGACTGTAAGTTGTAAAAAATTTTACGTTAAATTTCAATATCAAAGTTGGTTGACTTTATAGTTACTTTAATAGTCATATCTGATATGATTCTCAATTGATGAGCAGAATAAAGTCTCCTCAACTAAAGTCTCCTGTGTTACACATCCAAGTATTCAAGCAAAAGAGAATCAAGATTTAAGATGGTGGTAAAGTTTGATAGGATAAAAACCATGTTGGTTGTGTCTCGTCTCTCTCAGGTAACTAGATTGATTTGGTTAATCTTCATGGAAGATGCAATGATTGATAAAAAGAGATGGAGCAAGTAATGATTTTTCATCATGTCTTCATATATATACGCCTTTGAAAAGCAAAAGGGAAAAAACTTCGGACTTATGTCGTCTGATAATAGGAGAAATTTAGAACATGTCTCGAGAAGACTTTTTTACAAAATATTCTTTGTGTGTAGACGGTGAAAGTAAAATCGCCCTTCTCTTGAATGTTTACAATTACATATCAAATCCCGAACACTTTGGGGGTTGTCCCACTCTTACGCAAATGACGTGTTTGTAATTTTCACACTTCCAAATATACCGGACAAAAATATCTCCCAATCCCATGCCTCCTTAGTTTGAAACTTATATCTTTCGAAAGTGGTAATTTAGTTATTTTTTTACTCCCTCGTGATATTTTGGTGCATAGTTAAGAACGCAATAAGAGATTGGGAAATGATGTTTTGTGTTTGGATGAAAGTAGGGTGTGAAGACATGTAGGATACCACTACCCTTATATGATGTATGTGGGAATCTCATAATTATTGAAGAACACAATGAAAACGTTTATGAGGAGGAACAAGAGAGGACCCATATTTCCTCTCTATTATTGTTTCAGAAATCAGCAAGTTGACTCATGGGCCACCCACTCTGAGGACAGCCCCAGTTTTTGGGTCACTCTTCCAGTCACACACACACATGCTCCAATTTTATATTGCTTCCATACCAAACCCTTCTCTACCTTTACTCATCTAAAGGCACAAATAAATATATAATAAAGCACGCACTCAAAAGGAGACGAAAGAAAATATACACTTTCTACCTAAAAATCCAACCCTCTGATTTGATTGAATTCTCTTTCACCTCCCAATTTCGAAATTCGATTTTCACAAACTCGTTGAATTTATAGGTATACTAATTCGTAGCATCAATAAATGTACTCAAAGCACGAGTGGTCTATGAGAAATATTCATTAACAGAAGAAAAATTACCTTATCCCCACGAAAATGGAAATGAATAAGCAATTTAGACGATCTTGATAATGTAAAGCTGCAAGTGCACCACGTAGTGCATGGAAGGGATTAGGAAAAGTAATCAAACTACCAGGACAAGGAGTTGTCCATACTTTGGGAGGCATTAAACTTTGAAACATTATTTTATTGTACACGAAAGATACAAGAACCTCGCGAATCAAATGAAATACAGAAAGAGCAACCTCAATTTTAATATTGTATGTTGGAATTCCACACCACAATTGGGCAACAAATGGCCTCACATGAGCCCTGTTTGGATGGATAACACAGCATATATATTTTGAGAAGCCTTTTGGTTTATTTTATTTACATTCTTAATGTCCGGAGATCCATGAACCCCATGATCCAGTGATGGTGAAGCATATTACTGTAGTATCTTTCATGGACCGCGCACTACTCTATGATTAATCTTGAACTATATATGAATATAGTTGTATACTAAAAGAATAAGTATGTTAGTGCTGTCTATCTTCCCATTATGAAATACATTTTAATCTCTCAGCAGGTTGGTCTTTTGACAGGATAGATAACATCTACAACGTCACCATCTAATCCATTTAAAACTGGTAACCTATGATTCTTGCCTTTGTCTTTTGTACCATTCAAATATTGGGATAATGTGGAAATCAACGAAAACATAGCATAAAGTGGTATGGATCGAGAATAGTTAGGCAATTCATTCTTTGCTTTCTTGTTTTCTTTAAATAAAAAAATTGTAGGTGACCCCTTTTGCAAATGAAAACCAACTTTCCAAGTGACACATATGCACATTAAGCTTATGGGGTG